>MDTE01078938.1_pt1 | contig 126897 bp, 120 predicted proteins | sample 811231 | NCBI WGS metagenome assembly MDTE01 (sample SAMN05326651, study PRJNA326480) | marine metagenome | isolation source: seawater | place: Indian Ocean: Red Sea | collected 2010 | reverse complement strand
CTCCTGACAGCAATAAAATCTGAGGAGATGCTATTGCACCCGCACTCAAAATAATTTCAGGTGCTTCATAAATTTTTATTTCATTATTTTGCTCGACTTCCACACCTGTGGCTTTTTTACCATTGAAAATAACCTTACGTATCAATGAATTGGGCATAATGGTTAGATTATCCCGATCTCGAGCCTGGTTTAAATGACCCATAGCAGTACTAATCCTTACGCCCATAGTGCTGTTAAGAGGCAAAGGTCCAATACCAGTGGAATTAGGATTATTGTGATCAGGAGCTTCCGGGAACCCGTAGTCCAAACATGCTTGTCTGAATGCAGCCTGTTCTTTTGTCCACTCTTCAGGCTTAAATCTACTTGCGACAATAGGACCTTCAGTCCCATGAAAATCATCGGGAAAGTCCGTATCTGTCTCTAGTTTTCTGAAATAGGGTAGACATTTTTCATAGCTCCATTCGTCACTTCCCCATTTAGCCCATCTGTCGTAATCATCTGCTTCACCACGTAGAAAGATTTGAGCGTTGATGGCTGATGAACCACCAGTCACTTTGCCCCTTGGAACAGGCATATCAGTATATTTACTTGTTGCTTTAGCAACATATCCCCAGTTATGTTCGCTGCTTAGCACGTCCTCAGATGCGCTAAAATACGAAGTCTTCACACCGTCCGGCAATGAATCGAAATCTTCGTAATCATTACCAGCTTCCAGGAGCAACACGTTTACATTTGAATCTTCAGTCAACCTGGAAGCAATAATTGATCCTGCTGACCCAGCCCCCACAACAATATAGTCAAAACTCATCTCGTGCTACTCCTTGAACAGATTAAAATAATTAAATGAATTAGCAATATTTGGGCGTATCATAATTTAGTTTTTGCCCCAATTCAATTAAAATCCTACAAACCAGATTATTTATCAGAAATTACTGGAAATTCTCCGAAATTTCATCTAAAAGTTTCCGGTCTGAATCTACTAAATTTTTTCGAACAAAATCTAGTATCCATGTCGGATTGTCAGAATCATCATCTATCAAAAGTTTTCGAACACATTCCAATTCTTCAGCGTACGACATTTGGTCATGCACTAAAGGAAGCACAAAAGACTCTTCGTTTTCAAAGTGATCAAATTCCACAACTATAAAATCGAAAATACTCCTATAAATATGCCTAATACTCCTTCGCAAAATAGTCTGTTTACCCAAGGTCTCAATTATGGCAGAATCAGCAATTCTCAATTGATCCAATAATTCTTCATGGTTTTGATCATCCAAAGCGAGAACATCTTCAATTAAAGATTCACGAGCATCTTTCCCTATCTTTGCAAATAAATCTGCACCCATTTCCCTTAGGTCGTTATGTTCACTAACATTTTCTTTTAAAACCATTCTGCCATCTTGAAGCTTTTTTTCCTTAAGCGGTCCCGTCATGTAAATATCTTCAGTCTGAACATGATAAAGCAAATGTTTTATCCAAAGATCAAAAGATCGCTTAACATCGGCAATACTACATTCACCCGTTTCAACTTTGGATACTAATTCTAAAGTATGATCAGAATGACTCATAAATACCTTATGCATCAAATACATCACTTCAATAGGACTTTCTAAAGTCTTAATTGGATCGTGAAATCCCATAAATCACACCCTCCTTGGAAATTCTGTTTCCAAGAAGTTTTGTAATTGTTTCTTATACATTATTGTGGAATTTTCTAACAACCAATTTGAAATCCAATTAACATCAATTGTAGGATCTGTCAAAATATTATTTAGGCAATTAATTTCCTCTTTACAAAATCTAAAAGTCTCCACAAAGTCAACAAAATCTAAAAATTTGACCCTCGTATCAATTATTCTAGAATCTAAATAATTCTTCACTCTAGGAATTAATACTCCATGCGAAATTTCAGCATTAATAAAATCAAAGGTTTCCTGCAAAGCCTCTATTACAAAATATTTTGATTTCTCTAGCAAGTTTGAAATATCGGATTTATTCACTCCCTGAATTTCTTGAATCCAGTGGTGGCTTTCAATATCAGAAAAATTCATGTAAATAGCTGCCCAACTCTGCAACTGAGTTTCTATTGATTTTATGCTATGGTCAACCCCTACTCTATGAGTCTCATTTAAACAATTTGCAAGGTTAGAATCCAAGGCATCCGACATTATTTTTAGAGAACAATACAAAATATTTCCATTAGATTTTTATGTGGCCAAAAACATTCTCCCCAGGCTCAACAACACCCTTTTCAACCTTTTGAACTAATTCAACTATAGATTCACAAATTGGTGTCTCTACTCCCAGTTCCTTACCACGAGTAGAAACATAACCATTAAGATGACTAATTTCAGTTCTTCTTCCTTTCATTACATCTTGAGCCATAGATGGCCTACCTTCACCCAGCCTAACCGCGTCTGTCGCCAATTGGGTTTTAATTTCTTCCATAACATTCATGTCAGTAGACGCATTCTGATAGAGAGCAGAATCCACTCCCGAAATTTTTTCCACATTCACACCCAAGCTAATACCAGTATTTACAACTTCTGCAGCAATCCCAATTGAAATCTCGGAAAGATTGGGATCTTGTCGTAAAGCTTTAGAACCCAGACCACTAGCGGCACACATTGGATTTGCCATGCAATTTACAGCCAATTTTGCCCAACGATGACCCCAAATATTCGAAGAAATTTCACAAATTCCTACATTGTTTAAAATCTCTGAAAGAGCTTCAATTCTTGGAGTTTTGACTCCAGAAGATTCACCAATAATAAATGCGGTTTTTGATCTATCCCCCGTTCTCAATCCATGGCCCGGTTCATACAAACCAGCACCAAATGTCATCACACAAGGTAATTCACGAGAAGCTCCAATGATTTCAGCAATTAAATCATCATTTATGCCGTTTTGCGCAGAAACAATGATTCCAGTAGGAGCCATATGGGGGAGAATAAAGTGCGTAGCCCATTCAGTATCGTATGACTTTACTGCTAAAAAAACCAAATCAAATTGTGTTTCTAAAGAACTTACATCTCCTAAATGTTCTGCGTTAACCGACACATTAATGGAATCACCATCTTCATGAGTTATTGTCAGACCTTGAGACTTCATTTGATCGATATGCTGACCCCAAGGATCTATTAGGGTCACGTCTAGACCAGCCTTGGTTAAGTGAGCTCCTATAACACTTCCAATAGCACCAACACCCAGGATTGCAATTTTCTCAAACATTTTATCCTCCAATTTAGCTTTTCACTATTATAGTATTTTAGCTACAAAACGTATTCTAAAACTTTAAGAAATAAACATAGCATCTCCAAAACTGAAAAATCTATATTTTTCTCGAACTGCTTCAGAATATGCGCTTAAAATATTTTCTCTACTTGAAAATGCACTAACCAACATCATCAATGTAGATTTAGGTAAGTGGAAATTTGTAATCAATGCATCAACAATTTGGAATTCATACCCAGGCTTAATAAACAAATCTACCCAACCCGACCCACTAGTTAAACAACCATCTCTCGAAATTTGAGCGGCATTTTCTAACAACCTAACAACTGTGGTCCCAACTGCTATTACCCTTCGTCCTTGAGCCTTAGCAAGACGAATTCTTTCCGCAGAATTTTCATCAATAGACCAAAATTCTGAATGCATTTTATGCTCATCTAACTTTCCTTTAATTGGGCGAAAAGTGTCCCACCCAACATGAAGGGTAACAAATACATTCTCCACATGAATATTTTGCATCCGATGAATCATTTCTGAAGTAAAATGTAACCCTGCTGTAGGCGCTGCGATACTTCCTTTTTCTTTTGAATATACAGTCTGATAACGTTCAGGGTCCGAATGAGTTTCATTTATATATGGAGGAAGAGGTATCTCTCCTACCGAATCTAGGTATTGCTCTCCTTGCAAAGAGATTATTCTTTCTCCGTCAGGCTCAATTGATAAAACTTTTCCAGAAATTACTTCGTCATTATTTTCTCTGGAAGTTTCAAAACGCGATCCCACTTTTAAGCGTCGTCCTGGCTTGACCAAAGCTTTCCATACTCCGTCCTCGATTTTCCTCAACAGCAACATCTCAACCGGCCTGTCTAAATCCAAATTTGTAGCATACAGACGAGCCGGTATTACCCGACTTTGGTTCATAACCAAAACATCTCCAGGCTTCAGAAAAGTCAGGAGTTGATTAAACTTGGAGTGCTTAAATTGTCCTGTCAAACGATCAAGGATCATCAACCTAGATTGATCTCTTTCCGCGGATGGATTTTGAGCAATTAGTCCTTCCGGTAAGAAATAATCAAATTGGTCTGGTGTTAATTCTAAAGACATGCGGTTCTTTGAATTGATAAATCAGCAGCCAACAAGGCGTTATTTAACAACATCGCTATCGTCATTGGGCCAACTCCTCCTGGTACTGGGGTAATTGCGGAAGCTTTTTCACGCACTGCTTTATAATCAACATCTCCAACCAACCGAAATCCTCTAGGCCTATCAGGGGCATCAATTCTATTAATCCCAACATCAATAACTACGGCACCCTCTTTGACCATTTCAGAAGAAATCGCATGAGGACTCCCAATAGCAGCAATTAAAATATCCGCTTTCTGAGTAATTTCAGAAAGATTCTTTGTTCGAGTATGACAAACAGTTACAGTCGCATTTGCTCCTGAAGCTCTTTGCATTAAGAGATTAGCGATTGGTTTTCCCACAATATTACTTCTTCCACAAACCACCACATTCTTACCAGCAGGATCATTTCCTGTCCTGATAAGCATCTGTTGAATCCCCGCGGGAGTCGCTGATATGAACCTTGGTCTTCCAGCCATTAGCATTCCCATATTTTCGGGATGCAATCCATCAACATCCTTCCAAGGATCTATAGATTCAATGACAGCATTTTCATCCAAATGATTGGGTAAAGGAAGTTGTACTAATACTCCATGAAAACTTTCATCATCATTAATTAATTTTATTTGATTAATTAACTCGTCTTGAGTCGTTTCTTCAGGCAAAATAATTGCTTCACTTTTCATTCCCAAATCTATCGCTGCTTTTTCTTTGCTCCTAACATATACGGCAGAAGCAGGATCATTACCAACCAATATTACTGCTAAGCCAGGAGTCACTTGATGATTTTTTTTCAAATCATTAACTTTCGTTGCAATTTCCTTACGGATTTCATCTGCAATTTCCTTACCATTTATTCGATTTGCGACCATATTATCCTCCAAATTTTCTTTATTGATTATATACCGATATGAAAAAGATACTTATTGATATTTTTGCCATCAGAACAATTTGAGGGATATAATATTCGAACGGAGAATAAAATGAACTCTTTTTCAAAAAAACTGTCCCAGAATCAATTTATTGTAACAACAGAGTTAAATCCTCCCAAAGGAACTGAATTAGAACCACTAATCTCCAAAGCATTAACTCTAAGAAATCATATAGATGCATTTAATTTAACTGACTCACACTCGGCACGAATGAGCATGGCTCCAATTGCTGCTGCACACAAACTAAAACTTAATAATATTGAACCAATCCTTCAAGTAGCATGCCGAGACAAAAACCGAATCTCGTTGCAAGGAGATTTGCTAGCAGCAAATGCATTAGGCATTCAAAATATCCTATGCATGACCGGAGACAATCCAAAAGCAGGCGATCATCCTGATGCTAAGGGAGTATTCGATATTGACGCAGTATCATTAATTAATGCAGCTACTCGACTAAATTCGGGATATGATTTATCAGATTCTAAACTTGCTGGCTCTCCATCTTTTTGTGTTGGTGCTGTTGTGAATCCTTCAGCTCAAGACTTAGACGCGGAAATTGCTCGACTAGAACAAAAAATTGATTCAGGTGCAGTATTCTTTCAAACTCAAGGAATTTATGATGTGAAACAATTCCAAAACTTCATGCAAAGAATTGAACATACTAATGCGAAAATCATTGCAGGGGTTATGATATTAAAATCTGCAAAAATGGCGCGTTTTTTTAATAAAAATCTATTTGGAGTCTCAATACCAAATCAAATTATCAAGCAGTTAGATTCTTCCAAAAATAATCGACAGGCAACAACTAAAATTACAACTAAAATCATCCAAGAAATAAAGGATTCCTGTCATGGAATCCATATAATGGCTCTAGGCTGGGAAGATTTAATCCCGCAAATAATTTCCGAATCAAATGTGAAATCGTAGGAGCAATACATTGCTTGTAAACGGAGTAGATATTGTTGAAGTTCCAAGAATTAAACGTATATCAGAACAATATGGGTCACGGTTTTTGAACAGAATTTACACTCCCTTAGAAATTTCTTATTGCAAGGGAAGAGCCCAGCAGCTTGCGAGCAGATTCGCAGCAAAAGAAGCGATGATGAAAGCATTAGGTACGGGGATCAGAGGAATCCCGTGGAAAGATATTGAAATAATTCGATTAAAAGGTAAACCTCCAACAATCCAACTTCACAGAAAGGCTACCAAACGCGCGCAAGATCTAGGCATTTCCAGCATTGCGTTATCATTGTCGCACTCAAAAGAATATGCAATAGCATCTATAGTGTGCGAAAGCTTAAATTCCAACACCCTACCAATAATTAACAAATCTAAATAACACACATTATTTTGGAAATAGAAATAGTGAAAAACAGTTTCTCGAAAATAGTCTCCTCCGCTGAAATGAAAAATTTAGAATGGAAAATCTTTCGTAATGGAGTTACTAGTGAATTATTAATGGAAAAAGCTGGAATTTCAGGTGTTTATTTGCACGGACTTTCTGCAGAAATGGGAAATCCAGAAAATACTTCCTCAGCTACAATAGCGAATGATATTCTTCCTTACATACCGATAGCAATAAATCAGATGAAAAAGAGCGAATTCCGAAATGGCTAATCTTCGAGGATCTCAAAGAGCTAAATATGTTGAAGAAATGTTTGACCGCATTTCAAAGAGATACGATTTAATGAACTCATTAATGTCTGCTGGACAACACAAAATTTGGCGCCGCGATGCAACAATTGAAGCTGTTTCTAATAATTTAACCGGTGAATGCCTAGATGTCGCTACTGGTACTGGAGATTTTATTTTTGATCTGCTAAAACATGATTCGGTATCCAAAGTCATAGGATTAGATTTCTCCAAAGAAATGCTAGCAATTGCAAATGAAAAACTTCAAAAATTAAATCTAGAGAATAAAATTGAGTTAATCAAAGGGGATGTACATCATCTACCATTCGGTGACAAAAAATTCATCAGTGTAACAGTGGGTTTTGGTACCAGAAATTTCATAGATGTTCCACTTGCAATTGCAGAAATGACTCGTGTTATTCAACCTAAAGGCAAATTAGTGATTTTAGAAATCCTAAGGATAGAGAGTTCCAACCCTCTAAAAAAAATAATCCCTCCATTACTCAATTTTTTCATGCCACTAATGGGAAAAATCATTACCGGAAATCGAGAAGCTTATTCTTATCTCCCAAAATCTGTTGATGTTTTTTTAACTGCAAGTGAATTAGCCAAAATAATGCAAGAAAATGGGCTGAAAAATATAAAAATTAATAAGCGGGCACTCGGAACAGTTGCTATTATTTCAGGTGAGAAGACTTAAGAAATTGGATAATCTATTTGTGTGAAGATCCGTTAGTAATTTTGATTGGAAAGTCTGGAACTGACAAAGAAGAAATTTCGCTAAAATGCATCTTGAGTCGAGTTAAATCGTTCAAACCTTTACCTTTTGAAACATAAAATGATGTGACCATAGCTCCGAAAAGTAAAATGGTTGCAGAAATATAAACCCATGCCAGGAGGGCTAAAACAGCTCCTATTGGCCCGTAAATCAAATCATAAACCGGGAAATTTGTTACATATGATACAAACGTCCAATTGACTAAATCAAAAACTAAAGATGTCACCAATGCACCGAGCCATACATCCCTCCAGGACACCAAAGAATTTGGAAGAACTTTATACAGCAATAAAAATGCTAGGAAGGATATCACAGGTAAAACTAATTTTTGTGTTACAAGCCATATGCCAGAAATGAATTCAGAGCGATTTAAAAATTCAGGATTCAATTCAGATATCAAGCTGATCACAGGACTAACATAGAGTAAGACCATTAAAACTAATCCCCCACCAATTGCCAAACCAAGATCCAATAACCGTTCACTAAGAAATGCCCTTGGCTTTTGGACACCCCAAGCCGTATTAATTCCTTTACGAATTGCTGTAAACGCTGATGTAGACGCCCAAATTAGTCCAATTAATCCTAGTGACCCCGTTACTGCACGAGAACCTGCAACACCTTCAACAGTCTGTACAAGAAATCCAGTGGATACGGGCACGACTCCTGCAATGCCTTTTGCAAGATTTAATTCGTCCACATTCTCACTAATGCCCTGGAAAAAAAACGTCACCGCGAGAACAAGAGGGAAAAAAGAAAACAATGTATAGAATGCAATAGCTGCTGCAATATAATGACAATTACGTGTCAAAAAAATGTTGATACCGTAACCAATTGTTATTACCAATCTAACAAGAAACATTTATACCCTATTTCGAAAATTCTGACAATTTACCCAATTTTAAACACGTTTTCCTAAAACTGCTAAACTTCACAAACACAATTTTACTTGGAGAATAACGAATGGTAAATCATTTCAAAGGTATAAAAGCTCTCACTTTTGATGTTTTCGGAACGGTTGTAGATTGGAGAGGAAGCATTATTGCCGAATGTAAATCATGGGAGAAAACTCGACTTCTTAATGTGAATTGGGAGAAATTTGCAGACGAGTGGCGTTCAGAATATGGTCCGTCAATGAATCTAGTCCGCAATGGGGAAATACCCTGGACTAAGCTAGATGACCTTCATATGTCTTCTTTAATTAAATTACTAAAAAGGCACAAAATCACTAATCTCTCTAGTACAGAAATTGAATACCTAAACAAAATTTGGCATAGATTGAACCCATGGCCTGACACACTCATGGGCCTTTCAAAACTCAAAACTAAATTTACAATCGCTACATTATCCAACGGAAATGTATCACTATTAACAAATATGGCAAAATGGGGCAATCTACCATGGGATTGTATCTTGTCTGCAGAGCTATCAGGGCATTACAAAAAAGATCCAGAAGCGTATCTAAAAGCGGCTGAATTGTTAAGCCTAGAAAGACATGAAATTATGATGGTTGCTGCACACAAAGACGATCTTTCAGCTGCAAACCATTTAGGAATGAAAACTTGTTTTGTACCAAGGCCTCTCGAACACGGAGCAAATAAAAAAATTGATTCTTCCCCAGAGAATTGGATTGATATTTGCGCATCAGATTTCATTGATTTAGCGTCACAATTAGGGTGTCATTAAATTCACAATCCGTTTATAATTTGAATCCCTGTACTATTCTTATTCCCAGAATTGAATGAAATAAGTTAATCATGGTATAATGACCGGTGCTAAAGAATTTTAAAAGTATGGAGAATTAGCTTGATAGCCGAGCGTAGCAGAAACTATGAACTAGTAATGATAATCACTCCTGAATCCAGTGATGACCAAGTTGATGTCACCGTTGATAAAGTGAAGTCATTCATTGTAGATAATGGCGGAGAGATTGCCGAACAAGAAAATTGGGGGCTACGACAAATGGCCTATCCCATCAATCATTTCCAAGAAGGAAATTATGTGAGAACAACATTCTCAATGGATTCCTCTCACTTGCAAGAGCTTAATATGGCTCTCAACGCTTCAGAAGAAATAATCAGACATCTAGTTATGAAATCTTAGGATTATGGTGCTTTCGTCGTGACTTTAAACAAGATGATAATTATTGGGAATTTGGGAAGTGAGCCTGAGCTGAGGTACACACCTAGCGGTACACCCGTGACTTCTTTTAGCGTCGCAACAAGCCGCACTTACACCTCTTCTGACGGAGAACGTCATGAAGAAACTGAATGGCTTAGAGTTTCAGCTTGGAATAAGCTAGCAGAGTTATGTAATCAATACTTATCCAAAGGACGAAAAGTTTATGTAGAAGGCAGGTTCACTCATCGTGAATGGACCGGCATGGATGGACAGCCTAGGTGTAGTCACGAAATAAGTGCTTCAGAGGTGCGTTTTTTGTCTCCACGGGACGATGCAACATCCCTTACTCCAACTAATCAGGAGGAATTTGTTCCTGAAGCCCCTCCTCAGGATGAACCAGATGTTCCTTGGTAAAATAATTAAGGGACGAAGAAAGGAAAATCAAAAATGACAACAGAGCAAGGTTCGAGTGCGCCTAGACCCCAAGGGGCTCAAGGGCGCAGACAAAGACCTAGGTTTTTTTCTAGGCGGAAAGTTTGTTCATTCTGTGTAGACAAAATAGATTATATTGATTATCGAGATACTGAAAAGCTTCGTGGGTTTGTGTCTAATCATTCCAAAATTCAAGGAAAACGAAGATCTGGAGCTTGTTCCAAACACCAAAGAGGCATTGCTCTAGCTATAAAAAGGGCAAGACTTCTCGCATTATTACCATTCGATCCTAGACATCGAATGCCTAGAGCAGATAGTATTTTATGACCCGATTTCGATTAGATTCGATTTTTCTGCTCACTAAAATATAAGTATTTTTAGTAGAGGTATTGTTGAACAATTCAAATACACAACAATCATTAGACCCGCGTCACGATCCAACCGCATCCATTAGAAGAAAGCGTCTTTTTTTGATGGTGTCTCTAATGGCTCTTGTTGTTCTTTTTATTGCTGGATTCATAATTTGGCAGGAATTCTCAACTAAATTTATTGCTCCGCCGAAAGAAACAATGATCCAAGTAAATGAAAGATCTTTTTCTAGAGGAGATCTAGTAAAATTAGTTCGTGCGCAATTCAAAGAAGCCGAATTATACGGTACTCCTTTTAATATGGGGTCAGATGTCTTCCTTGCTCTACAGGAACTTCGTGATAATGAAATGCTTAGAGTATTATCGCCTGAACTAGAAATTTCTATAACCGAAGCAGAAATCGACGAAAAAATTTGGCAGACATTTGCTCCAGATGATGATTCATCTAAAGGAAAATCAGACGCTCAAGTTCGTCGAGAATTTAATGAAGAGTTGGGCAAGTATTTAAACTGGGTACAACTAAATGAAGAGGAACACCGCTGGATTGTTGAAAGTGATCTATTAAGGCTAAAAGCAATGGAATCAATTTCACATCTTGTAGAAAATCCAGTTGAACAAGTACGACTACATAGGATAGTAATGTCTGCTGGTGACGAAACTGACATCATGCAATCTAAACTAAGGGGTGGAATTGGCGACTCACGCGACCCTGAACACATACGTTTGGTATTATCAGGAATTGTTCGAGAATTCTCTAGAGACACGGATTTCAGTGTAAGAAGAAACGGTGGAGATCTCGGGTGGATTCCTGCAAATACAATGGTTGAACATGAAGGCTATTTTTGGGATCTCGCTCCAGGCGAGTTAAGTGAGCGTGCCGGCTTTTTAGACCCAACCCGACAAGAGGAATTTATATACTTTGTGATTTCCGAAAGGAATCAAAGTAGAGAACTTGACCCCGGAGACTTTAAAACCCTTAAAGAAATAGCACTCACAAATTGGATTAATGATAAAACTCAAGAGCATCAGCTGAAATCTGAATTTAATAGCGAAATATATTCATGGGTCATTGACCAAATTAGACTTGCAGCAAGTCCTTCGAATAACCAAAATGTTTCTTCATCAGATATCCCCTTACCTATCCCAACTAACTAGGCTATAAATTGACTGAAAAATCTCAAATCAACGTAGGGCTTCTAGGGTTAGGAGTTGTAGGCAGTGGTGTTGCTGATATCTTAATCAATCAAAGAGAAATTTTAGCCCAAAAATCTGGCATCGATATAAACCTTTCAGGCGTTGCAGTCCGTGACAAAACCAAATCACGTACCTTGAAAATTAATCCTGATCTAATTACTGAAAATCCCTCAGAGTTAATAAATAATCCTGAAATTGACATAATAGTTGAACTAATAGGCGGTGAAGAACCTGCACTAAATTATATTTTAGAAAGTATTTCAAATAATAAACATATCGTGTCGGCTAACAAAGAAGTAATTGCTAAACATGGTTCAAAAATATTTGAGTTAGCAAACAACAAACATGTCGACATCTCTTATGAAGCAAGTGTAGCTGGAGGTACTCCTATTATCGGTCCATTATCGAATGAATTAGTCTCCAATGAAATTCTTTCTATTCGTGGAATAATTAATGGAACAACAAATTACATTTTAACCAAAATGGACCAAGAGGGTGCTGATTTAGAAACTACCCTGTCACAAGCTCAAAAACTAGGATATGCGGAAGCCGACCCTACAAATGATATTGAAGGTTTTGATGCGAGATATAAAATTGCAATCCTTTCATCCTTGAGCTTCCGAAAAAAAATCCCCCTAGACAGTATTTTTTGTGAAGGAATTACAAAACTTAATCCTTTGGATTTTATTTATGCCAAAGAACTGGGTTACTCAATCAAGTTACTGGCTATATCTAACAATGAGGGAAGCGGGATACAAATTCGGGTCCATCCCACTATGTTACCTACCAGTCACCCTCTGGCAAATATTTCTGGTGTACTAAATGCTATTGAGGTAGAAACCGACCTAATAGGTAAAGTAATGTTTCATGGAGCTGGTGCCGGTGCAAAACCAACTTCAAGTGCTGTAATAGCAGATATCATAAAGACTTCCCGCTCAATCCAAAGTCCATCATACGCTTCTTCGCCATCATTTAATGCGACCGCAAATTCTACAATCACTTCTATTGATGATTTGATAACTAACTACTACTTGCGAATCAATGTAATTGAAAAACCAGGCGTTTTCGCTCAAATCGCAAAATTAATTGGTGATTTAGACATCAGTATTTCCTCTGCAATTCAGAAGCAAACGGACGAAGCTGATATGACTGCTGAAATTGTATTCATGACTCATAAAGCTAAAGAATCTTCCATGATTAAAGCAATTAAAAATATGAATAACCTTGATGTAGTTAATTATGTCGGAAGCTTAATAAGAGTCGAAGAATAACTTTTTCAATTTCCGTTCTTGCTTACTATTACTCAATGTTCTAATATGGGGGTGTCGCTCTTAGATCTTGTTAGAGGAGGTTTTGATGGACTCGAGTATAGTTCGAAAAATTGCCAAGGCAAGGGACTATGCAGAGCAATCCGACCGAATTAAAATTCTACAATGCAAGATCGAATTTCAAGGTAAAAATTCAGCCCACCAGATTGAATTCGACAGAGGAACATGGTTGTGTGACTGTAATTATTTTTCATCCAACCAAATCTGCAGCCATTCTATGGCTCTTGAAATATTCATGAAAGATATGCTTGCATCTCAAATTGAATCTGCAGATCTTTTGTCAGAAGTTGAAGAAATCCTCAGACAAGCTAATTAAAAGTTTCCTAATTTAATTAGTAGATTCATCGAATCGGCTAATTATAATGCATGCATTCTGACCACCAAATCCAAAACTGTTTGACATAACGGTATCTACGCTTTTATTACGTGCAACATTTGGCACATAATCTAAATCACAATTTGGGTCAGGCGATGAATAATTAATAGTAGGATGAATCTTGCTCGTCTGAATTGTTTTCACCGAAGCAACTGCCTCCAATGCTCCTGCTCCACCGAGAGCATGACCAATCATAGATTTTGTAGAACTAACAGGAACTTTATAGGCTCGTTCACCAAAAACTTTCTTAATAGCCAACGTTTCGGTTAAATCATTCTGAGGAGTAGAAGTCCCATGGGCGTTGATATAATCTATAGATGAATTATCTATGCCAGCATCATCTATAGCCAATTCCATTGCCATGGCAGCTCCATTCCCTGCTTGATCAGGCTGCACTAAATGGTAAGCATCAGAAGAAACTCCATATCCTGAAATTTCCCCTAAAATCTTGGCATCTCGCTTTATTGCATGTTCTAAATTTTCCAAAACAAGGAATGCGGCACCTTCGGCTGGAACAAAACCATCTCTATTTGCATCAAATGGTTTGCTTGCTTTTTCTGGAAGATCGTTACTCCGTGTAAGAGCGCGAATAACATTGAATCCACCCAATCCTAATTGGCTGATTCCAGCCTCACAACCACCACTAAACACGACATCAGCAGCACCTCTCCTAATCACTTCCGCCCCTTCGCCAATACTTTGTGTACCTGCAGCACATGCAGTAACAACTGTGTTGGTATAACCTTTAATTCCAAAAATTCGGCTAACATTTGCCGCAGCCATATTTGGAAGGATCATGGGGATAAAAAATGGACTCACTCTCATCCCACCTCGTTTAACCAAGATTCTAGCATTTTGCTCCATCTCGGGGAAACCTCCGTTTCCATTTCCCATGACTATGCCTAATCTACCTGAATCCTCATCATCAAGTTTTATATCAGAATCTTTAATGGCAAGACCCGCGGCAGCAACTGCTAATTGGGAAAATCTCGCCAACCTTTTTGATTCTTTTAAATCCATATAATTATTTGGGTCAAAATCAGAAACCTCTCCAGAAACTTTACAAGGAAAACCATCTGGATCTACAAGTTTCATTTCAGAAATACCCGATTCACCATTCACTAAACTTTTCCAATATCCATCAACAGTTTCTCCTAAAGGAGAGACTAATCCCACCCCTGTAATCACAACTCGTTGATTCTTATTCCGCACTTGTTCCTCCAGTTAAATATTTTACACACTTGCCGTAGGTCCAGAAATATTAGGATAAATTTCTGGAGGAATATCTTGCAGATATTCGATTGCCTCAGCTGCTACCGATAAGGAGCCCGTAACTAAAATCAAATCATTCTCCAGGCCTTCATCTATTGCTCTCTGCAGTGCATCACCAACGGTAGCAAATTCTGAGACCTCAAGCAAATTCAAAGCACTCGCTTCCATTTTAACATCACTAGTATTTGTCGCTTTTGGATGTCGTGATTTGGCAAGAAACAGCAATGGAGAATAGGAAGAAAAATGCTTAAGAATTAGCTTCGTATCATGTCCTGATATCGTGCCAAAAACTATCAGCAACTTCCGAAATTTGAAATGTTGTTGAATCGATTCAATTAATCTAAAAGCAGAAAAAGGGTTATGGGCGCCATCGACCAAAATTCTTTGATTCTCAACCATAAACCTTTGTAATCTAGCAGGCCATTTCACATTTTCAACACCTCGTTCAATCGCCCCTTTGTCAATTTGATAACCTTTAGAAATTAATATTTCTACACAAGCAACTGCAGAAGCAATGTTTTCAATTTGATAATCACCAATCAATGGTGATTTAATTTTGTAATCTTGTAAGGGTGATGACAAGTCAAACTCTTGCATTGTTGGATAGACTTTAAGATTTTCTGTGGTAATCATTTTTTTGACATTAAAAAATTCAGCTGATTTTTCACTAGAAATTTTTTTCAGAATTTCTAAAACTCCCCCAAAATACTGAAAGCCAGCAACCAAAGGAACCTCATGTTTAATAATTCCAGCTTTTTCTATCGTGATCTGTTTTATTGATTCTCCCAAAGTTGCTGTATGATCAAGACTAATAGAAGTAATTAATGAAACAAGGGGATGAATTACATTGGTGGCATCAAGCCGTCCACCTAAACCTACTTCAATAACTTCAAAGTCTAGTTTAGCTTTACGAAAAGCTAAAAAGCTCATCGCCGTTAAAACCTCAAAGGTAGTCGCAGGACCAAATTTTCCTTTTTCTGCTAAAAACTCCACTGCAGCCCAAATTTCAGATGTGATACGAGCAAATTCTTCTTCTGTTAGAGGCATTTGATTGATTTGAATTCGTTCTCTAACAGTGTGTAAATGGGGAGAAGTATAAAGACCAACATTATATTTTGCTTGTTGTAAAATTGATGCGATTAAGGCCGCAGTACTACCTTTCCCCTTAGTACCAGCAACATGTATCGCATGTAAATCCTTTTGAGGGTGATTTAAAAACTCCAGTAATTCACTCATTCTCTCTAAATGAAACTTTGAATGATTTGGAGAATGTGTAGATCTTTCAAAATCCACAAGGCTCATAATATGATCTACCGCTGAACGATAAGTCCATTTATCAAACGATCTAGAGTGATTTTGTTCAGGCATGAATAAATTTGTTTCTATTAAATGTTTCCTTGGTAAAAAACAAATCTTCTCAGAGTTAGTTTCCTAATGACTCTAGAAAACCTGATGGTCTGTCAGAATCAACCGAATCCAATGAAGGGCTACTGTTTTGATAGTCAGGGTCACCCATCAATCCATTCACTCTATCAAACAATTGGACTGCCCTATCAACTGTTAATTCATCAATCTCGAATTGTAAAGTATGGTAGTTATTTAAAAGATATTCTGCAGGCCGGTGGGGTTCGAATGTTCCTCCAGCAATATTAGATTTTCTGAAAAACGTCTCTATCCTTTGTAAAATCTTCGGATTGCTTTCGGAAATTGATTTCATAGTTAATGGTTCATCCAATTCCCGAGAATATGCTGCATTAACTAATTTCAAATAAAACTGTGGATCAAACAAATCTTCGACATCAGCATCTCTCGTCCTAGTTACCTGAACCCATTTAATAGGAGAATCTCGACGAACATGCTCATTAGAATTTACACCATCGAGCAATTTTCGATGTCCTGGGCTAACATCCATTAAAACTGCAACACTCATATATCTTTCACCAAGTGATGACACAAAAGTAGGTAAATTATTTGCTCCTCCAACTGGAATTACTACCCAGCGCGGATCAAGTCTGGTTTTCCCTTGAGCTGCAGCAAGTTCGCCCAATACCTGGATATAAACCAAATCAGCAGAAGAATTTACCATCAAACAATGAGGAGCCAAGAAAAGAGTTTGTGCTGTTTCATAACTAAGTCTTACCAATAAGGGATAAACGGTATCAGGATCATTACTTACTGTATCCCGGGTAATTATGGTACCTCTATCAACCAAATCTTGAACCATTCTTACCCTTTGAAGATTATTGCTATCGATCATAAATGGCGAGTGCGTAGTATAAATTACTTGACTTTTAGTTGCCAATCTTTCCTCAATAAATTTAAGGAAATCTGCTTGAGCCATTGCATGCAAATTAAGGCCAGGCTCATCCAAAAGCAAAATCAAATTTGCTTCTTCCTCCATTCTCAAATGAGCAAAATATGAAATGAAAGAGAAAAACCACACAAATCCTTTTGATCGCTGGTCAAAACCAACTGAAACCTGATGACGGTCATTCCAAATCCTGAAATGAAGAATAGAACCTCGATTCAGCGGTGCAGGATCATTAGGATTTGCCGCTCCCAGGCTAAATTGCACTCTCAATTGATCACTTTGATTCCAAAACCTAAACACTTCAGATGAAATATTTATTGCTGCTGCCTCGAGTTGAGCAGTTACAAATTCAAAACTTGTTTGATCAGACAAATCCACTAGTTCTATACCTGCCACAGTTAACAATGACATAAAAGATCTATCTGCATCATCAAGCTCATCTCCATTCTCAATTCGCTCCATCATGTCTTGAATGGAAACTCTACCCCTCATAGAACTGTAATCATCAAAATATACAAACCTCGGAATAAATCTATTTAAGAATTTTTCGACAACATACTCTTTGATCGTAGTTTCAAAAACTTTTGGCAAATTTAGTAGAAATTCTGCAATTTCAGAAGAATTACTAGCACGCGCTTTAAGGACTTCACGCAATTCTGTTACACTCTGAACTTCTTGTGCAGCAGATCGAACTTCTGCAGGCAAATCAACTGCCTTACTAGTTAATGATAATAGAGCCTCCCTTTCATCAAATTCGAAAGCCCAAAATAGTTGATTTTTATAGTTTTTAGATGCCGTTAAAACAGAAGACCTTAATGCCTGTTGCCCAACTTCATTTTCTATCTCTTGAATCTCTTCTCTGCTGAGTTCAAATTCAGCTGTAACTGCAGTAGCAGGATCTTCTTCATGTATTCTTCTATACTGCACAAAATCTTTCCTAGGATAATCAGTCAACTCAAAAACCGTAGTATCGCCCATTACAGGACTTAAACGACGCAATGCGCTAAGGAACGCGGTTTTCCCAGATTCATTCTTCCCAAGCATACATGTAATTAAATCAAGATCTACCCACCCAGAATCATCAATACTCTTATAATGAGTAACTCTCGCTCTTCTTAACTTCATTTTAGTCTCCTATAGTTAGAGTGCCTAACATTTTTCGCAACTAGAAAAAAGATTTTCTAACATAGTCCAGCTTACAGGGTAAATAACTGGAGATGTGGCTGCAAGGTGTTTAGCATACAGAAATTGAGCAAAGCCGATCAAAATGCACAGTTATCAAGCAAGATCATTAAATTATGAAATTTCTTTTTAATGTAATACAGAGCGCACCATCTCCATCAAAACAAAATTTTGCCCATCTCTTTTCACTTCTCTGACTTCTGTAAAACCGGCTTTTGCAAATGACTTACGTGCGCGATCATTCCAATCCAATGTATGTAAGTAGATCTTATTAATTGAAGAAATTGTTTTAAAAATGTGTTCTACAAGGGTTACCACTGCATCTGTACCATACCCACCATTCCAATAATCTCTGTCACCAATCATTATTCCTAATTCGGTTTGGCCTCTACTTTCATCCAAATCATAGTACATACAATTACCAATATGCACTCCATCCTTAGTATCTATAGCAAGACGTTTAGATCGTCTACCTGGATATTCAATTTCATCTAGAGAAAATCTAACAAATTCTTTGTATCGAATTCTTAGAGGAAAAGTAGCGTCTAATTTTGATAACTCTGGATCAATTCTCCATTGATAATCATAAAACGCATCCTCTATTCGTTTTTGCCTTAAAACAACTTTTGTTCCTTCGATTATGAAATTATCCTGATTAGAATGCTCGGGACGATTTCTACGATTCCATGGAAAGACCTTTTTCAAGAATACCTCTTTCTTGTTCAAATTTTAAAAATTCCAATGCATGTTTAGAAGACATCCATTTTACAATATCGAATTCATCATCATGAAAAGCTATATCTCCTCCAATTGGACGCATTAGATAAAAATAAACTGTCTTATAAAATCTCTTCTCAGTAAACTGGTCAACATAAGAATATCTTATACTGTCAATGAAACCTACAATTTCAGTAAAGATACCTGTTTCTTCGTTAACCTCTCTTAATGCCGTTTCACGGGGTGATTCATTGCCATTTGGCCTTCCCTTAGGCAATCTCCAAGAATTTGGTTCAGCAAACCCACACACTAACACATCATTTTGACTTGCCAATTCTTTAAATACCAGCCCGCCAGCTGACCAAACATGATCAGAATTTTGTATCGACATACCTCTTTAGCCTCTTAACTTATTGTAAGAACTCCACAATTGAAGAGTCAATACACTCAAGGCAAACAAAATGACAATCAAAAATTTGCGACAATAATTATTATCGGTTACAATTATTAAGGTACAGTATTACTCGATGTACCTCGCAACTGCAATATATACGGCTCAATTCCGCGAGGCTGCCAAATCAATAATGCTACGAATAACGAACTTCTTAAACCACCTGCTGTCGTATTCCCAATTGTTCATCAAAATTCCTCATTGGAGAATTATTCAATGACACATGACGGTAGTAAGGGTGATCAGTTAAAAAATAATCTGATTCCGAAACATTTACTTGATATTGACTCTTTCAATTCTCAAGAATTTAAGTCCGTTTTTGACTCTGCAGACCAAATGCTCAAAATACTCCGTAGTGGCAATAAAAAAACCGACATCCTTCGTGGAAAAACCATAATATTATTGTTCTACGAACCAAGTACCCGAACAAGGGTTTCTTTCGAACAAGCGGGTAAAATTTTGGGTGCAGATGTTCTAAACATAGTTTCTAAAGGTAGCAGCACTGAAAAGGGAGAATCTTTACAAAATACTGCATTAACTCTACAAGCAATGAATGCTGACTTAATTATAATTAGACATCCTCATTCAGGAGCTCCATGGTCTCTTGCCAAAGCCCTAAAAGAAACGAATATAATTAACGCGGGAGATGGAACTCATGCTCACCCAACCCAAGCTCTATTAGATTTATATACTATCAATTCTCACTTTGGACATATAGAAAATCTCAATGTCACCATTATTGGAGACATTTTACATAGCCGTGTAGCAAGATCAAATATTATTGGCCTATCGATAATGGGTGCAAAAGTAACCATTTGTGCACCATCTACATTGGTCCCTTCAAGTATAAGGAAAAATTCAAAAGAATTATCCCATTTCCCTTTTAAAAATATTACTGTTCAATCTGATCTTTCAAAAGCCCTTCTTAATGCAGATGTAATCATGCCTTTAAGGATTCAATCTGAGCGACAAAACTTGGGACTTTTAACTAGTATTAGGGAATATTCTTCACAGTTTGGTCTATCAAACAAACTCCTAAAAATAACAAATACAAACTCAATAGTTATGCATCCAGGGCCTATGAATGAAGGGATAGAAATAGATTCTAATGTTGCTCACAGTAACCGCTCATTTATTCTAAAACAAGTTGAAAATGGAGTAGCTATAAGAATGGCAATATTGTCAAAAATTATCAATGCAGAGAAAGAAACATAATGGCTAGACCGATTTTAATTTCAAATGGACTCACCATTGATCCTCAAAATAACATACACGCGATAAAAAATATCCTGATTGATAATGGGAAAATTATTGAAATCAGCGATAACCCTATTCAACCCCCGCAAGGAGCTTTCAATCTGGACGCTACCAATTTAATAGTGGCGCCTGGATTTATTGACCTTCATTGTCATCTTAGAGAACCAGGCTTTGAATACAAAGAAACAATCGAATCAGGAACGAAGGCAGCTGCAGCTGGCGGGTTCACAACGGTTTGTTGTATGCCAAATACTGAACCCCCTATAGATTCCGTGCAGGTCGTCAATTATATTTATAGCGAATCAAAAAATTCTGCTGTTATAAGAGTGTTACCAATTGCAAATGTAACACGAGGATCAAAAGGTCTTCATTTAACAGATATGGCTGAATTGGCATCATCTGGTGTTATAGGATTCAGCGATGACGGAATACCTGTATCTGATCCCAAAATTATGGAAAATGCTCTCATTTATGCTTCTGATCTCAACCTTCCTATCATTAATCATTGCGAGGACTTAAAAATTTCAAATAAAGGATCCATGAATCAAGGATGGGTAGCGGATAAATTAGGACTAAAAGGAATTTCTCCCGCCGCGGAAGAATCAATGGTTGCAAGAGATATAAGGTTAGCAGCAATTACCGGAGGACATTGTCATATTGCGCATGTAAGTACTTCAGGATCAGTTGAATTAATCAAACGTGCTAAAGAAGATGGTATAAACATCACTTGTGAAGTCACTCCGCATCACTTAACCCTAACAGATGAACTAATTATGGGAACGTCTAATCCAGAGGAACCGCTAAATAATCAATCCTATAACACTAACGCGAAAGTGAATCCCCCATTAAGAAATCCTTCAGATGTGAATTCTTTAATAACCGCATTAAATGAAGGGGTAATTGATTTAATTGCTACCGACCACGCACCACATCACATTACTGAAAAAAATTGCACATTTGACGAAGCAGCTTTTGGAATAAGCAATCTTGAAACAGCAGTAGGTTCTTTGTTCAGCTTAATCGACTCTAATCTAATTAATATAGATAAGATTATCGAAAGTTTATCCTATGCTCCAGCCAAATTCCTTACAGAGAGAAAAATTGGTAATCTATCTAAAGGTTCTAACGCAGATGTGACTATTATAGCTCCCAAAGAAAAATGGATTGTGGATTCTTCACAGTTCTATTCAAAAGGAATAAACTCTCCAATCGCTGGAACAGAATTAATTGGAAGAATAGCTGCAACTATATACAACGGACAAATAGTATCGCAACAAGAATCAATAGAAACCCGGAGACAAATTGAATAAGCAAGCCCGACTAATTTTACAAGATGGATCAGAGTTCTACGGAACGCACTTTGGAGCAGAAACATCAGTTTTTGGGGAAGTCGTGTTCAACACTTCAATGACAGGGTACCAAGAAATGCTGACTGACCCTTCTTATGCTGGACAAATAGTAGTTCCTACATACCCGCTTATAGGAAATTATGGGATTAATCAACGTGATGTAGAATCTCGCAATATACAAGTTTCTGGTTTTGCGGTACACAAACATTCTACCCACCCTAGCCATTCTTTGAGCACAATGACCCTAAATGATTATTTAAATTCTCAGGGAATACCAGGTATCAGCGAAATAGATACCAGAGCCGTCACCCGTAGACTACGGAAATACGGAGTAATGATGGGATCAATCAATATCTCTAATACGCCAAGAGAGGAAATTGTAAATCAATTAAAGCAACTACCGAATTACGAAGAATTTGATTACGTCAATAAAGTGACTACTAAAGCACTTTATTCATGGAACAAAGATCTAGAACTTTCAAAACCAAAAGATCCTGACAAATATAGGATTTTGGTCAGTGACTATGGATTAAAGTACAATATTTTAAGAATGCTAGAGGCTAGAAATTGCGATATAATAGCAATGCCAGCTAACGCATCAGCCTCTGAAATAATGGCTCACGAGCCTGATGGGGTTCTATTATCTCCTGGGCCTGGAGATCCTCAATTATTAGAATATGCTGTTAGCAGCACACGGGATCTCATAGGCAAATTGCCAATTATGGGAATTTGTTTAGGCAATCAAATTCTAGCAAGGGCCTTCGGTGCTCGAACATTTAAATTAAAATTTGGTCATCGCGGAGGAAACCATCCCGTAAAAGATTTAAAAACTGGAAAAGTGTCTATAACTGCTCAAAATCATGGTTATTCTGTCGACCCTAATAGCTTACCTCCAGAAATAAATGTTAGTCATATTAATTTAAATGATGAAACAGTCGAAGGATTAGAACATCAATCAATGCCCATTATGAGCATTCAATATCACTCAGAAGCCTCTCCAGGGCCGCTAGACAACGAAACAATTTTTGATCGCTTCGTCGATATAATCTCTCAAGAGCGCAAAGGTTGAATTTTGAAAAACTTACTAAATTTAAAAGCAATTTCTCTAGATATTGATGACACTCTTTGGGATTACGAAGTAGGATTCAAACGAGGAATATCTGCTGCTTTATCGAAATTAATTGAATTGGATCCATTATCAGCCAACATGACCAATGAAAAGCATTTTGTTGAAATAAGAGAACAATATAATCTGTCCATTTCTGAAGATTCTCCGAACCGATGGAACTATAGCGTCCGACGATATGAAACTTTTTGTAAAATTTTAGAAACAATTAACCGTCCAAATGCAAAAATTGCAAAGGAAATGAGTATATGTTTTTCTGCGGGTCGTTATTCAAACAACGATCTTTTTTTAGATGTAATCCCATCTATTCAAGAACTACGGAAAACTTTTAAAGTGGGTATTATCTCCAATGGAGATACTTACCCTGAAAATCTTGGGCTAGAAAACCTAATGGATTTTGCCATATATGCCCCTGACGAAAAAATCGAAAAACCCGACAAAAAAATTTTCATAAAAGCTGCCAACGCAGCCGGTTGCGATCTAAATCAATTATTACATATTGGTGATAATGAGATTGCTGATGTTGCGGGTGCAGTAGATGCAGGATGTATGGCAGCTTGGATAAACAGATTTGACAGAAAACCTTCTTTCAAAACAAAACCACATTTTTCTATCCGCGACCTATCAGAATTATCTCAGATAATTTAAGCATCTGAAGAATTAATCTCTTCATACAATTTACCCGAAGTCATAGGAAGTTCAGTCATTCGGATCCCTAAAGCATCTTTAATTGCATTCCCAATAGCTGCAGCCGGAGGAACTATCGGTGCTTCTCCAACCCCTCTAACTCCAAATGGATGGCCCGGATTAGCGACTTCCACAATTACCGATTCCATCATTGGAACGTCAAGCGCAACAGGCATTCTATAATCCAAAAGAGTTGTATTTGACATCCCTCCATGCTCGTCATAAACATATCCTTCATGCAAAGCCCATCCTATCCCCTGAACAACTCCTCCCTGCATTTGTCCCTCGACATAACTTGGATGAACCGCTCGTCCTACATCTTGAATGACAGTCCATCTTAGTATTGTTACCTTTCCAGTCTCTTTATCAACTTCAACATCACAAATCTGAACAGAATAAGCCCCTCCTACTCCAGAAGGCATGACATTTGCAGAAGCGGAAATTGGGCCTCCAGAATTATTTAATTCGGCCGCAATCTCTTTGAATGTCATACTAAGCTCTGGGTCAGACACAGATATTACTTCCCCTAATTTATAAGTAACCTCTTTAGGATTAATCCCCCAAATCTTCGCCGCTCTAATCTTGAGTTTTGATATCAATTCTTCCGCCGCGTTATATGCCGCCCATCCTGTAGCAAATGTCACGCGACTACCACCTGTTTGGGCTGTATAGCCTACTGAATCAGTATCACCAATTTTTGGGATCACATCCTCTGCGGGGATTCCCAAAACCTCAGCAGCTTGCATTGCTAATCCCGCACGATTTCCACAAACATCTGCAGAACCCTCAACCATTGATACAGTTCCATCTGAGTTAATACTTAAATTACAAGAACTTGGGTTCCCTCCGTTTTTCCAAAATCCAATAGCAACTCCTCTTCCAACACCACTTCCTTTTAACTCACTTTTATAATGGGAATGGGATAATGCGACCTTCAAAGTTTCTTGAGCCCCAATAACCGGATTTATTGTTCCATCAGCCCTACGAGAGCCTTCAGAAGCCGCATTTTGTAGCCTAAATTGAATGGGGTCCATATTAAGTTTCTCAGCTAATTCATTAACTATTGATTCGGATGCAAAAGCAGCAGGCAATCCTCCCGGAGCTCTATATGGACATGTTTTTGGTTTATTAACTAAAACGTCAAAACCATCTATTAACAAGTTTTCTATATCGTATGCTGCAAAAATACAACTCATTCCCCCAGCTATAGGTGCGCCAGGAAATGCACCAGCTTCATAAAGCATCTCTGCCTTTGCGGCAACAATCTTTCCTTTTTTATTTGCTGCCATTTTACACTTCAGGAAAGTGCCTGGACCTGGACCAGCTGCCTGAAATACTTCATCTCTAGACAATGTAAGACTTACCGGTCGCCCAGACTTTTTCGATAATATTGCAACAACTGGTTCTATCCACCCCTCCTTTTTACCTCCAAATGCTCCACCTACCTCTGTAGTTGTGATATGAATTTTCGAAACTGATAAATTAAGAATTTTTGACATCGAATCTCTTATAACAAACGCCGCTCTAGTGTTGCTCCATATCCTCACCTCTCCATCAATCTGCCAAATAGCTGTTGCCGAATCAGGTTCTATATATCCTGGATGAACAGTGGCTGTGGAAAATTCTCTCTCTATTACAAAATCTGCCTCAGCAAAAGCAGTTTCTACATCACCTAGTTCAAATCTAACGTGTTCTGCTACATTACTAGGAACTTTAGTTTTTTCACCGAGAGAATTTGTAAAAAGGTCTATATGCAAAATGGGAGAATCAGTTTTGATGGCTTCTCTTACATCCAAAACAGGACTTAATGATTCATAATCAACTTTAATCAAATTAATAGCTTCTTGAGCAACATGAGAATTGACTGCAGCCACTGCTGCAATTGGATGTCCTTTATACAAAACTTTATCAGTTGCTAAAACTTTAGGATCCTGATGGGGGAAATCGGCTGCTGTAACAACCGCATGTACTCCAAACAACCTTGATGCATCCGTAATATCAATATGCTTAATCTTTGCGTGAGCAAGTGGACTTCGGAGAATTTTACATTCCAACGCATCCGAAAAAAGCATATCTGATGCAAATTGAGCTCTACCGATAACTTTGTCAACCCCATCATGTCTTATTGGTCTTGTACCAATAACACTTAATTTTTGACTTTGCATCATCCATCTCTCCCTTATATCTTATCGTACGGATATTAGAATAGCACAATGAAGGGCTGTAACACCAGAGCTATCAGTATCCCTCATTCCATATCATCCCTATCACCACCATTTCGAGTACCTTCATTCTTAGGAGATTTGCGCCGCTGTAAATAGCCTCACGTGAATTTAGTACATTTTGTCGTCAAAACTTAATTTTCGGTGTTGTCTGTAGTCAGATTTGTCGTCAGGTTTTTAGCTTCTAGTTGGCTGGGCTTGGGTGGTTTATCAGTAGTATTTGTCATTAATGTTGCCAGGGGTATGTCTTGAAGTCTTAGTCCATTAGTAGAGTATACGCGTGACAATTTAATTTTCATAAAAGGGCTACTAGAAAAGGGACGGTGCAACTAGTGGTTAGCGTGATGAGCGCTAAAAGATGACGGTCTGCCACAGGACAAGAAACCTCCTCTTGGGATAACCACAGATTCAGTTCCTAAAAGGCAAGCCGATAGCCACATCACAACGTCCCTGTACAAGATAGCATATTTATAAAAGGGGCGTGTATAATCCGACGAAGGAAGTTGAAGGGATGATTAATAGACTCCACATAATAATTATGATAATCGTCGCGGGATGTGTATTGTTGGGAATCTTCTGGAGAGGCTCTTCGAATAGGACTGCATTATGAGAAAGTTTCTATTTATTGTAGGTGTGCCTTTCATAGGTTTTATTGTGTGGTGTCTTGGCTTAGCTCTCATTATGGTGCACATTGTTCAGCAGAATCCGAACCTCTTTGTACTAGCATTGGTATATACAGGTTTAGCGATTGCAGGAACTGTATTCTTTACTAGAAAGATTCTTAAAAAAGCCGGTTACTCCTGAGTAGTGTTACTGCTCCGTGAGAGACTGAGAATGTGGACGGAAAACGTTCTGAAGTAGGGAATAATTTCCTGATTGATAGCCGCTGATAGCTACACGAGCCTTGCCCTACTGGACGTCCTATTGCAAACCGCTGTACTAACGCTTACATTAAGGATATGGCGGTATATCCAGATGAACTTATAAAAGAATTGGATTGTGTTATATTGGGCTCCGGGGGCGTTATTCGAAAATCAAGGTTGCTGCATCTGAATTGGCTAAGGCTCCAAACGTCGAATTTATTTCAGGCTTGTCAAATTCAAATTAGAACATGGTGATAGAAATGATATTAAAAGATTTAAAACTTCGTGTGGTAAATATCCCTAAGCCAGGTGCAATGGATAAATCGCCTGGAAAATCAGATACCGATCAAGGCGTTAAAACACAATTGGTAATCGTAACAGCGATTTCGGATACAGGAATTGAAGGATATGGCTTTGGTTGGGGAACTAAAGGTGGTATGAGATTAGCGCATACAATTGCAGAAGTTTACAGGCCTGAAGTAATTGGTGAAGATGTCGAATTTAGAGAAAAATTGTGGCAAAAAGCTCATAAAGCAGACAGGCTTGGCGGTCTTGCGTCAGTCAATTCATATGGCCCCGTGGATGTCGCATTGTGGGACTTAGCTGCCAAAGCTGTTGATAAACCTCTATATAAGTTCATAGGGGCATATAGAGATAAAATTCAAGCGTATGCTAGTTCACCATTTCTATATAAGCCTGAAGAATATGTAGAATTAGCAAATATGGCGAAGGCTGAAGGGTATACTGCTTTCAAGTTACATCCCCCAGGTGATCCTGACCTAGATATAGAATGCTGCCGTGCTGTAAGAAAATCCGTGGGAAAAGATATGACTTTAATGATAGATCCAGTGGGCGGAATGTATGATCATGGAGAAGCAATACGTGTTGGCAGGGAATTAGAATCTCTAAATTTTCTGTGGTTTGAAGAGCCTTTGTATGATCATGACATACATGGATTGCAAATGCTGACTTCAACCTTAGATATCCCTATACTTGCTGGTGAATGGAATTCTGATTTTTTTTCTAAGGCTTCATATCTAAAAACAAATGCATGTGATGTAATGAGAGCTGATGTTTCTTGGACAGGTGGCATAACAGGTACCATTAAGACTGCACATTTGGCAGAAGCTTTTGGAATGAACTGTGAGTTACACATGACTGTGTTGTCATTAATGGATGTAGCTAATTTACACGTAGCTTTATCAATTAAGAATTGCAATTACATCGAGATACCATATCCAGATGGCGCTAAATTTGGAATTACTAATCCAATTGACATAGACAAAGATGGATATGTCCACGCGCCCAAGTTACCTGGATTGGGTATAACTCTAGATACTGCAGAAATAGAAAAAAATACCATCGCTGAAATTTGATGACCTCAAGTGATATCTAATTGCCTTAAAATTACTTTGTTCTAAAACACTTCCCAAGCACAAAGATTACAATTATTAAAAGCAATCCTAATATGATTAGTTCTCCTCTGTTTTTAATTAATCCTCCTGTAACTAATCCAAATGATCCGGCAATAATGGGCACCATTAAAAATAATCTCGTTTTCAAATCTGATCCTTAAAATTTATGTTAAAGAAATCGACTAATTAAGCATAATGAATTTTGGTTAATTCAAGCAAGCTATAATACTATTGAATCAAATATTGAAATTGGAGTCCAAAATGTATCCTGAAATGACAACTCTAGCAAAGAATATAAGCAATCTTCTTAACAAAAATTCTCAAACCATTTCTATAGCAGAATCTTCTACGGGAGGACTTATATCAGCACATCTTTTAGGCGTGCCTGGTGCATCATCTTATTTTATTGGTGGTTCAATAATTTACACTCGCATTGCCCAAAAAGCTTTTTTAAACATCAATGACATCCAAATGAAGGACCTTCGAGCATCTACTAAAAAATACGCATTACTCAACGCCAACCAAGTTAGAAAATTAACTGGATCGACTTGGGGAATTTCTGAAACTGGAGCCTCTGGCCCAACCGGAAATCGTTATGGTGACAACCCCGGCCACTCATGCATCGCAATCGCTGGGCCTGTAGAAAAAACCATTACTATAGAAACAAAAGATAATGACAGAGCAAATAATATGCGCGAATTCAGTGTAGCAACATTAAAATTATTGATAGAAAGTATAGAAACTTACAATGAAAAATCATTGGTGAATAACTAAAGTTCAATCTCAGAAAGATCATTTGCAATAATTAATTTTGCATCAGTAATTTCTTGCAACTCTTTTGCAGTCCAACCTGGAGCCACTTCTTTAAGAATCATCCCTTTTTTCGAAATTTCAATAACTGCAACATCAGTAACAATTAAACTAACGCACGCCTGTCCTGTAATTGGATAGGAACAATCTGAAACAATTTTTGGTTTCCCAAATGGATCTATGTGCTGCATTGCCACTATCACTTTTTTTGCTCCTGTCGCAAGATCCATAGCTCCTCCAACATTTCCAATTCCACGTTCAGGAATTTTCCAGTTTGCCAAATCTCCATTTTGAGAAACTTGCAAAGCCCCAAGTACAGCTACATCAACATGCCCGCCTCGAATCATTGAAAAAGCAATATCTGAACCCATGAAATACATACCGGGGTATGGTAAAAGAGAATACCCGGCTGCATTGATAAAATCAGGATTTATTGCAGATTCATCAGCAAGGGGGCCAAAATTCAAGACGCCATTCTCGCTATGAAAAATAACATCTTTATCACTGGGAATGTATTGTGAACAAAGCGAAGGTATTCCAATTCCAAGATTAACTACCTGTTCATTTTGTAATTCTTTTGCAACCCTCATCGCTATAACTTCTTTTGGTAGAAAATCAGCCAATTAGTTCACTCTCCTAATTACTACTTTTATTATTTGATTTTCACTATCCGGTCTACATATATTCCTGGAAGTTGTATTTCATTGGGTAATATTTCTCCAACATCTACCACTTGATCCACCTCGAAAATAGTCGTATCAGCTGCCGTAGCCATAACCCCATTAAAGTTTTGGGATGTTCCGGTAAATTGGATATTACCCATCACATCACACTTACTTGCTTTAAGTAAAGCGAAATCAGCACGTAATGCTGTTTCCATTAAATAATCACGGCCTTCAAATGTTTTTACTTCTTTGCCCTCAGCCAATTCTGTACCTACTCCCGTAGCAGTATAAAATGCAGGAATCCCTGCTCCTCCCGCACGAATTCGCTCTGCAAGGGTTCCCTGGGGAACTAATTCAAGCTCAACTTCCTTCTCTCGAAATGCCACCTCGAATGCATTGGGTTTCGACGGTGATGGTGATGAAGGATAGGAAGCGATAACTTTTGAAACCTGTCCATTTTCAATTAATATCCCGGTATGAATATGATCCCCTAAAACACCAAAATCACCTATACCAGCAGTGTTAGTAACCAAAATCAAATTCTTTGAGCCCAATTCTTGAAGTGCTTTTAATAAATTTTGTGGGATTCCTCCCGGGCCTGCAAAACCTCCTACCATGACAGTCGCGTTATCTAAAATATCCTCAACTGCAGAATCAAAAGATTGGATGATTTTATTAATTGGCATGAATATCCTGCCACACTGTAGATTCTTTAAGAGGATAGAAATGATTCATTAATAAACCTCAAATTAACTTTAAACTAAAATCCTTCTGGACACCAAGGAGCTTGTGAAGTTGAAAACATTAAATCCAATCTATCAATTGCGCCAGTCTTATTTTCTTGAACTCTCCCATTAATAGCCAATGTCCTCAATTTGACACCACCTAGAAAAATTGAGGCAATCTCTTTAGTTGATAAACTAATATCAGGAGAGCTAGAGGAAATACTAACATTACTTCCATCACTCCCAACTTCTAACAAAATCCGCAATTGATTCCAAGGGCAAAAATCGTCATAGATCTGAACTACTAAAGTATCGTCCACAGAATATTTTCGAGCCTTTAAGGCTGAAAGCACATCTACAATTCTTACCCAATGCATGGATGTTAAGCTTTTTCTCATCCTATCTGGCTGCTCTAACAACCAAATCAATGGATCGTCTAGTGGTCTTTTAGAAACCCTATATGAATTCACTCCATCAACGCCCAATAAAAATTTCCATAAAGCTATATAGGCTTCATCATTTGTAGACAACATTTCAAGAATATTCATTCTGTGTTCTTCTTCAGGGTCAGAGCTTTCTAGCAACCCACCAATATATCTTGGTTCAGAACCCGGATTCTGAAGATCCCGTGATTCCAAAGAATACAAAGCGTATCCTTCAAGTTTTCCTTCAGACCAATAGCCAACTAAAAATGTTTTATCCTTTGGCTCAAAGTTTTGAAATTTCTTAATCCAGTCACCCCAAAGTGATTCATCTCGTCGAATGACTCCGTTTCGAATATGAAAAACCTTGTCATGAACAGTCGGCAAAAAATCCTTAGCGTCAGAAAGTTCTATAAAATCGACATATCCTTTTGTATCTATACCGGAATTGATCTGAGAATAAGCTCTGTGAAGTGTATAACTATCATGGAATGCCCCTATTGAAAATCCATATCTTCCATAAATACTTGCCTCTGAAGCCCACAATGTAGCCAAAACATCGCCTCTATCTTTAGCATCATCAATGATTTTCCGCATTATTCCATTTAATGCACCTTTCCTCCGATGAGTTGGCAAAACACCAACGCCAGCTAATCCAGCAGACGGAACACTACCTCCGGGAATTCGAATTTCATGCTCAAAAACGTATGAAACCCCAACCATTTTCGTCCCATCGAATGCACAAACCGTACGCTGAAAATTTCTATTATTAATACGCCAGTCAGATTCCTGAGAAGACACAGAAGGATTTTCTCTAAAGGCAATACTGCCAACTTTCATATAAGAATCGTCTTCATTGTTTTTGGCAGGTCTAATCTCAAACGACAACGGAATTCTCCTGATAGATATATTTACAGAATTCAGATGAAAAAGCGGGATTTTCTCGACTTTTCTATACTTTTACAGCTACTACACGCATCCAATTACGAGGAATAGTACTTACTTTCATTTCTTCAAAAGTAGCATGCACTCCTTTTTTCAGAGAATTACTGGCAGCTTGCATATCAACTCCAGGCATTGTTCCTTGGATGAAGTCTTCAAACTCGCTAATATCCAACCACCCATCTATTGGTACTTGAACCCTGTCTTCAATTTGCTGAACAACTTGAAATCCATTAGATTCTAAGATTTCTGTATATTCAGTAGGGTTTAATTGTTTCCTGGATTCAACTTTTTGGGAAGCATCGGGGCGCAATTGATAATCTTTCCTCAAAGCTCTTAGTGATTTAAACATCCACTTTCTGTAAAAAAGTAGTGAGTCTTCAGGCTGCCCTCCATCATAAAATGACGTATTAAACACAAATTTACCACCAGGCTTTAAAGCATTAAAAATATCAATGGCTAAAACATTTTTATCAGAAATATAATGAATAGCATTACAAAAAATCACAACATCTGCTGCAGAACCTTTTATAGTCTCAGGAATTTGTTCAACCTGGCTTTGTACAAACTCAACCACACTATCGCCTCTGCCATTAATATCTTTCATGGCTTGTTTTAGAGCAGAGGCAGAATGATCTATAGCTATAACAACAGAATCTTTTGCATCCTTAAGGCGATCTAAAATCAACTTAGTAACGCCTCCTGTTGCACACGCCAACTCTATAATTTTCTGATTAGAGCCAAGCTCCGCCATGTCAATCAGGCGCTCATTAATAGTCCCATAAAAATCATTTTTTGAAAATTTCCCAAATCCAAATTCACTGGAATCCATAATTACACCATTATAAAATTCTTCTCAGTCTATATGATATGCATTTTAACAAACAGCTTGTGAGCCGTCCATTAGATGGATATATAACACCTCACGATAGTGAAAATTTAATTATATGTGTTCATTGATTCAGCCAAACCTTTTGAAAGTAATAATTCTATAGCATCCGCAGCTGAAGCCAATGCTTCATTCATCAATTTTGATGATTCTTTTGGAAGAGGACCCAAAACATGGTCTACCAGACTACCTTCATCTACATCTCCAACACCTATTCTAAGCCTAGTGAATTCATTACTTCCTAAAGTATGAATAATAGACTTCAGTCCATTATGTCCGCCAGAACCACCCTGTTTTCTTAATCTGATTTTACCTGGAGGAAGAGCTATATCATCAGAAATTATAAGAATATCTTCAATACCAAGGTGGAATTTATTCAAACCTGTTTGGACGGCGTCGCCACTTTTATTTACAAAAGTCCTAGGTTTAATCAATGCTACAATTTCGTCTGCAATTTTACCTGTCGATACCAATATATGCTTGTTTTTCCTCGAAAATTCTGGAAACTCGAATTTTTCCGCCAAAAATTCGATACACCAAAAACCAGCATTATGTCTGGTGTTTCGATATTCAGAACCAGGATTGCCCAATCCAAATATAAGATATGTCGGATTTTCTTTAATAAAACAGTTCAATTTATTGAAATTAAACATTGTCTTTCAGGAATCCTTACCATTTTGAAAAGTATAGTCTCCACTCTTCCCTCCGGTTTTCTGAAGCAATTTAACATCTTCAATGTGCATTGCCCTATCTACAGCCTTACACATATCATATATGGTTAAAGCGGCAACGCTAACAGCAGTTAACGCCTCCATTTCTACACCGGTCTTTGCTGATGTAGATACATCAGCTTCAAGCCTGATTGAGTGACGTTCCTCGTTAATTTCAAATTCAACTGATACTTTGTTCAAAGACAACGAATGACAAAGAGGAATTAAAGATGGTGTTTGTTTTGCAGCCATGATTCCACTTATTCTCGCGACAGATAGAACATCTCCCTTTTTGATCTGGTTATGAACAATTAAAGCAAGTGTATCAGGGCGCATTACTACTGTAGCAGTAGCAGTAGCTTGACGCAAAGTCTCTGACTTTCCTCCAACGTCCACCATACTAGCTTTTCCAGATTTATCAACATGGGTCAATGCTCTACGTGAAATTTCATCACCAGGCATTTCCGAAACTCCTTAAACTTATAAAGGCTTTATTCTCCTTCAATAGCTCTCCAAAGAGCTTCTCCGTTTTCTTTCCACCATGAATAAAGCATAGACACATCCGTCCCTATCGAAAAATGTCTAACGCCCATATCCAAATAGGCTTTAGCTGCATCTGGAGATTGAATTTCTGCACGTGGATGCACTCCTGCTTTTAAAGAATCCTTAAAAACTTTATCGTGTGCAGCTTTAACTATGGGATTATCACGCTCGCCTGGATGGCCAACGCTCATTGAGAAATCAGACCCCCCCCACTGTACCATGTCAATCTCTGGAAGTGCTAAAATCTCATCTAATTCATCGACAGCACCTTTTTTCTCAATCATAACTGCCTTTACAGTAGTGGCTAAAGATTCTACATATTCAGGAGAACCTCCGTATCCCATATATGAATTTCGACGAGTCGCTACCCCATACAAACCATTGTGCTCAGGAGTGTCTGGATTAGTTATTTTTAATGCTTCTCTAACGTCTTCAGCTGATCTTGCATCTGTATAAAGAACACTATTAAATCCGGCTCCAACACCCCTTTGAGCCGCAAATTCTTGATTACTTCTATCTATTTTAATCATTGTGCCTAAACCATATAACTCTGCTGCGCGAGCCATATTATCTAAATCATGAATATCATATGTTCCATACTCCGCAACAAATTCTACATAGTCATAAATTCCTGTATGCCCAAGAGCTTCTATGACATTTGGCCAAACAGAATGTATATGTGTGCTAACAGTTGGCTTTCCACTATTTAATTTCTCCCTTAAAATATTGGGTTTCATTTATACCTCCAAAATCAAGCTGATCTATTTAATTCAATTTACGTTAAGAATCGCTCTTAAAGTAACGATAGTTTAGCATAATAGGTGAAATAAAGTAGAAAGTGTTCAAAAGCAATTTCTCTAAAAGTATGTCGGAAAAATATCTAGAACTAATTTGTTGAAATATGTAGCATCAGATTAGGAGACCAAAGATGAAATTAAATTTTTCAATCAGATTTTTTCGGCATTCAGCAATTATTTTGTTTATTGCTTTAATACCACTGACCGTTGGATGTAACGCAAAATCAACACCACTTGACCAAATAGAATTCATCCCAAAAAATGCTACGACCTTTTCAATAACTTCATTCGAACCAGAATTTGATGACTTAACCCGAAATAAGTTTGGTTCCAACGACCCCGATTCTAGTTACTTAAGAAGGGTCCCTGATTTATATTATGAATTTACAAAACCAGAACAATTAGACATACATGTGATTATTTCTGTTTATGTTCCACCTAAAGAAAATAACAATGAACACATTAAAAACTCTTACAATAGTTGGATTTTCACAGGAATGCAAAATGCCCCAGAATACGTAAAACAAAAAATTCTTGAAGATTGGGAATCTAAAAGCTACAGAGGCTATAAAATTGCCCAAAAAGGAGAAACTAGTATTTCTGCTGTTAATACTTCAACTTTATTAATCACCGATGGTGAAAATATTTTAAGAGAGTTTTTATTGACCGCTAAAGGAGATCTAAAAAATATCCAGTCAACTGATTTGTTTAAATCAATCACCAACCAGATCGCGGATAATTCATTTGTATTGGATTACAGACTATCTTGCTATGAATTTCAAAACATTCCCGGCTGCCAATCAGAATCATTAGGCTTATCTTTAAAAGACGAAGTAACAATTAAACAAACATGGGTATTATCCTTTGAATCATCAGACACGGCTAGTGCAGTATTAGAGGATATCGAAACACACATTGAGTTGAAAGAGCACCTTTTTAGTAAACAAGTTGATCAAAATAGAAATCTTATTATTTCGCGATCACATATTGACACAGTAGATTTTGATCTAAATTCCATTAGATAATCCCATTTACTATCCACCTATATGATACATCTCAACTTTACGTCTAGTTTTCCTGTCAAATTCCGTTAATGAAGTTCTGTCGTCAGAATATCTATCTTTTCTGGAAGTCCAAGTGCTTTCTATAATCGATTTAATCAATGAATCATCCCCGCCATCACGCATAGGTTTTCTAAGATCTGTTCCCTCTGAACCAAACAAGCAAGTATACAACGTCCCTTCGGGGGATAACCTCATTCTAGTGCAATCGCCACAAAAAGGAGCAGTAACTGAACTAATTACCCCAATTTCTCCAGAACCATCTTTATATCTGAATCGCCGAGCAACTTCACTAGAATAATTTGGTTTCAATGGTTCTAAATTAAATTCCGAATTTAATAATGAAATTATCTCAGATGAAGGAACGACCTGATCCATGACCCAGCCATTTCTGTTTCCAACATCCATATATTCAATAAACCTCAAAATAATATTATTTTTTCGGCAATAATCCGCTAATTCTAATAAGGTATGATCATTAACATTCTTTTGAACAACAGAATTTACCTTAATAGGTTCAAACCCAGCTTCGCGAGCAGAATTAATTCCTTTAAGAACTTTATCAATACCAAATGATCTTCCATTCATTTTTCGAAATATTTGATCATCTAATGTGTCTAAACTAACTGTAATTCGTTTTAATCCTGCTTCTTTTAGTGCTTGAGCTTTTTGTGGTAACAAATATGCATTGGTTGTCATAGTCAAATCAGAAACACCTGGAATGTCTGATAACATTTTAATTAGTTTTTCCAAATCACTCCTTACAAGTGGTTCTCCACCAGTAAGTCTTATCTTCTCCGCTCCCATACCAACAATTATTCTTGCTACCCTATTAATCTCTTCAAATGTGAGTAATTCGGTCTTTGGTAAAAATTGATATCTTTCACCAAATATTTCTGCCGGCATACAATAAGTACATCTAAAATTACACCTATCCGTTACAGAAATCCTTAAATCACGTAGGGGTCTCTTAAAAGTGTCAAAAATTACTTTCTTGTTGACCGGAGATTTCATCAATGCTCGCACCTTTTTAGATGATGTTTTTCCTTAAACTCAACTGAGTTAAAATTATCTTTAAGGTATTTTACTACACGTGAGTAAAAAATCCCGAGCTTGAAAAGCAGCCAAACCTCTGTGGCTAATTGAATTCTTGTCTTCAGAAGATAATTGAGCCAGGGTTTGATCATATTTTGGAATATAGAAAATTGGGTCGTACCCGAATCCGTTCTGCCCTTCTGGTGTTGAGATTATCTCTCCTTCACATATGCCCTCAAAGGTCCTAGTTTTTAACCCAGGATGAGCTAATGCAATAACACATCTAAATCTAGCAATGAATGGACCTCTATGTTGTTTTAACTTATTTAATAAGAAATCAACCTTTTGATTGTCTGTTGCACCCTCTCCAGCATATCTTGCTGAACGAACCCCTGGTTCTCCTCCTAAAACATCTACTTCTAAACCAGAATCATCTGCTATAGTAAGGCAACCTGAAAGTTTTGAATAATATTCAGCCTTAATGATAGCGTTTTCGAAAAACGTGGAGCCTGTTTCTTCCACTGAATCAATAATTCCAACATTCTGCAAAGAGATTAATTGATAAGGAAGATTACTAAATAAATTTCTAAATTCTGTTAATTTTCCCTGATTCGCAGTTCCTATAAGAATCTTTTTAGACATCTAAATCACGAGAGAATCACTGCGTGGCTTCATCCTCACCAGAATCTAAGTTCCCCCCAACCTGCCTTAAGAAATCCTCAACTTCTGGAGATAAATCAATATCTTTTCCAATATCGTTTTCTGGAGAAGAAACAGTCCTGTCATAATAAATCTCTAATTGTTTAATCAGATTTTTGACTTCAGAGTTACTGCTCAAAGCTCCTTCTATCTCAGAATACTGTATTTTTCCCCTATCAACATCAACTAAAGATTCAGAAAATCCAAAAATACTAGAAAGTACTTCAAGTAGCCGGGCAGTCCCCATAAAGTCTTGTTCTAACTGAACATATTGAGGTAAATGAACCATTAAACTAGAAGAAAGTATTCCATTTTCTTTTAGAGAATCTGAAACCAAATTTACAATACTTGTGGGCCCTTGATAATTACTTCCCTGTTGCACAATTAATCCTCGCGCCAAATCTCGCTGGTCATCATTGAGTGATCCAGTAACCAATAAGGGCCTTGTATGTGGAACCGAGTCATACATTCCTCCAATACGAAAATATTCATTTACTTTAAAATGTTCCAATAATTCAACTATTGATTCAGTATAATCTTCTCCAAACATATGAGGTTCTCGAATATGTAGAAATAGGAAATCTCTATCTGATTCATCATCGTGTGCCAAATTAATAATTGTATTTGGTGTTATTGTTTGTCTTTCCCCATCAACAAGCTTAAGTCTAGGACGGTACCTAGTGAAGTCAAAGAAATTTCCAGGTTTACTAAGCCTGCCAATTTCTTGGGCCCCTAAATGATTCTCAAGTCGATTTAGTGCCATGCTTCCTACCTTACCCACATCAATCCAAGGCTTCAGCATTGAGATCGCGCAGGGAGATTTCAATGCTGGTAGTTTGTCTATTATTTCAAATGCGCCTATTTTCATATTCCTTTTGAAACTCCTAATTCATATACCGGCCGCCATCAAGATTTATGGCTTGCCCAGTAATATTCATTGCGTCTTCTGAAATTAAAAATGCTGCAAGTTTCCCAACATCTTCAGGGGTCTGTTCCCTTTTCATTGGTATCCAGCTTTCTACAGTTTTGTCAAAGAGTTCTCTTCCAGAAAATCCTTTAAGTGATGGATCATATCCGTAATTCTCCCGATTCTGAGCTATTGCCTCCCAAATGGGCGTCCAAAGTAATCCAGGGCAAATTGCATTAACATTTATGTTGAATGGTGCCAACCTTAAAGCGAATGTTCGTGTTACGCTGAGCACCCCAGCCTTACTTGCAGCATAGTGAGGCGTATCAGGACTTCCCTGTCTAGCAGCAATACTAGCTATATTTACAATTTTGCCAAATTTCCTACCCATCATTTTTATCGAAACTTGTTCAGTTACACTGGCAAGTCCTTTTAAGTTAACACTGAGAACTGCATCCCAATCATCATTATTGGGCCTTTGACGTGAAGACCAATCCTTACTGCCAATTACACCTGCATTATTAATCAAACCATCAATCTGGCCATATTTTGAAATCACATTATCAACCATTTTTTCAATACTAGAATCTCTAGTTACATCTAGTTCGAGCGCCTCAACAATTGATCCAGATTGTTCCAAGGAAGCTGCAACTTCTTGAACGCCTTCGAGATTTTGATCAACCGCTACGACAACCGCTCCTTGTTCAGCCAATATTGAACTAATCCCCTTGCCAATACCACTAGCGGCACCAGTAACTATAATAATTTTTGCATCTAAATTAATCATGAGCTCCTCAACTCTAAGACTTTATCAATTCGTCAATTTCAGTTTTTTTATTTCCTATAATTAATTGATCACCGTAACGAATCAAAGGTCTCTTAATTAATCTTGGTTCCTCTAACATTAATTTGACCATATCATCTTCAGTTAATGAATCTAATTCTATATTCAATTTCTTGAATGACGGGCTCCTATTAGAAAAGACTTCGCTCACAGGATAACTTCCAATTAGTTGTTGCAGCTCTAATTCGGTAAAACGATCCTTAAAAAAATCTCTTTCTATGAAATTTACATTCTTCTCAGAGAGCGACGCTCTCAATTTGCGACAAGTGCCTCAGGTTCCCCAGCCAAAAAATTGTAAGTAGTCCATAATCAATCCTTCTGAAAATTATTTTAGTGGAACTATACAGGAGAAAAGGCTTAGGTGGCAACGAAATTCCCTACCCTTTTGTTTGGAACACAGTAGAGGGTCTAATCAAATAACCATCGGCTTCAAGTAATGCAATGTAGCTATAAGAGCTGTTTCGAAATTTCTCATGCCCACCCTCTCTCCGATCTAAAATTGATACAACCTTAACAATTTCACAATTCTCTGCTTCTAAAACTTTGATGGCATGAAACAAACTTCCTCCAGATGTACATGTATCATCTACTACTATTACTTTAGCATTAGGGGGCACGGGGCCCTCAATCATGCGCGTCATCCCATGTGCTTTAATCTCTTTCCGAATGATTCCTCCAGGAATCTTCCTTTCGCCATCTATTTGACTTAGCAGACTAACCGCAGAAACAATTGGATCTGCTCCAATTGTAGGACCTGCTATAAAATTTGCTCCTGATTCTAAGGTGATCGCTAAAACAACTTCAGCAACAGCTTTCGCTCCATCAGGATGCAAAGTTAATAATCTTCCATCAAAGTAATAGTGACTTTTTGCCCCTGAAGACAATTGAAACTCACCAAACTTCAATGCATTTAACTCTCTAGAAATCTCTAGAATTCGTTCAACTTTTGGTAGTAAATGCTGCATAAAAGCTCCCTCAGAAATGAACATTCGGTATCATTTTATTATTATTATTTCAATAAAATCACTAATTAAAATTAAAGTAACATTGGTTGAGATACAAGTAAAACACTAATCGTCATGAAAACTAAAAAAAACACGAACAACGGCAATTTAGATAAAATAATTGGTCTGTCTGAATCAATAATTTGCTTGATAAGAACGTTTGAAATAATTACCGAGTAAACCCCTCCAGTGATTATAGAAATTAGTAGTACCAAAAAAGCAATTTTTGCATCAAAATGCAGCAGGTTTCGACCGAAATCTACTGTCCCAAACAAATTCCACCCAAACCCAAATGGGTCAGATATCAACGGGATTATCATTTGTGCATCAACCAAGAAAAAAGCAAATTCATGGGCAAACTTTATGAAGATAGTTAAAGGAAGCAATATCCAGATTAAATGCAACTTTAATTCTAATGCAGAAACCTGACTCTTTAATAAAATTTTTAATAAATGAATAACCCCTGAATAAAAAGCAAAACACATCCTCCAAAATAACAACATACCCAAAAAATCGATTAAATATCCAGGAATAGGACTATATATCGAGATGCCCATCAAATCCTGAATCACTCCAATCCAATAAGCTTTTATAGATAACCACAGAGGGACTTCCAAAATTGCCGAATAAATAACAGTACTTGAAAGAGCAATGATGAAAACCATCTTCGCATACGATGGTTTTTTTAAATTGATTAAGCCAGTACTCAACGGCCTTAAGAACATAGCCTCATTTTCTTTTTGATTTTTCGCAGTAGGTGAATTGTCAGATTTATTTCTACCTCGAAACTCAAATATAGAAAATGTCGATAATACCTCAAATGTGACACTAATAGGATCAAATTTTTTCAACCAAACAGTTTTCCCAAAAGCTAACATTCCCGCCCAAGTAACAATTGAATATATTGATATGATAAACCCTAAAAACAGGGGATTAGTAGCGCCCACAAAAACATTTTCTAGCCAAGCCAATACTAAAATTAATGATACAGCCGGCCAAACATCCAGTATCTGTGGATACTCCCAAATACTAATATCTCTTTGGCTAATTTTTCTGCCTATTACAATTTCAGCCCACTCGAAAGTCGTTTTCCAAGGATTCAATAAATTCCAAATATTACCTATAAATGCGCAAAATAATCCAAATCCAGTCCAGAAAATCACCCAAACAAAAGTAGGGGCAAAATTAGCAGCTGGATTTTGAGACCCCATAAAAGAAGTGCTTATTATCAATATCAATAACAAAACTGAAATTAATTTCATCAAAATCTGAATATAATTGTTAGTCAAAAACTTTCTAAGAATTACTATTTTCAGAATGTTAAATTTTGGATATTCAGCTAATTTCTGATTTGTCAAAAAACTATTTTGATTCACTAAAAAACATAATCCAATGAGTAAACAAAGAAACAAAAGCACAAAAGAAATATCAATTGGTGATTTATAACGCTCTGAAAAACTATGTGCAAAAAGAATTTCACTATATGAAATTAGAACTGCTCCAGAAAAAAACACCGCAATTAAAATTCTTTTAATCATATGAATATTTCAAATTGTGTCTTTGGTCTTTTTCGATCTTTTTTGTTCAATAAATATTTTTCGGCCCGAGAATCCAAGGACTATAAGAAAAGCAATAATTGCAGCTAAAGTTATTGCTCCAGTCAAAGGGTGAGTTTTGATTACCTTAATTCGGAAAACTGCAGAATCAGTAGTTTGATCTTGAACTATTGTTATGGAAATATCCCACAAACCCTCTTTATCTACATTTATCAATCCATCAAAATATGTAGAATCCATAGGGTCATTTTCGAAAAATTTTTCTTCAACAGTAGAACTCCCCAGAGGCCCTACAGCAGACACAGAAACTCTCAAATCGGTACTAAATTCATCTGAAATTAATTCTTTGGCACGAATAGAAATATGCAAAACTCCTATTCTAGGATCGGCAGGAATAGTTCCCAAAAATACTTGGAAATTTTCTGATTCAGTCACTTCCCATTCAGTTACTCTGCCATTGGCATAAGCTCGATCCATAGAATAAATTAAAAACCAACACACTATCACGGAAGAAATTAAAATGAGTAGCGTGGATGTAAATACAATATGAATCTTCCTGGTAAAAATTTCTGGCCTCAAAATCAAGCCTATATCTCAAAACCTAACTCAGACGCTACTGATTCCATATCTTTATCTCCTCGGCCGCTGAGATTCAAAACTATTGTACGGTCACTAGATAAAGTAGGAGCTAACCGAGACACATAATATATTGCATGTGCTGTTTCAAGAGCCGGAATAATGCCCTCAGTTTTGCATAACAACTGTAATCCCTCCAATGCTTCAGAATCCGTGACGTTAACATAAGTAGCACGTCCGCTATCTTTTAGCCAACTATGCTCTGGCCCAACACCTGGGTAATCCAATCCCGCAGACACACTATGCGTTTCCTTTACTTGGCCATTGTCATCCTGAAGTAGATAAGACATACTTCCATGTAGGACACCTATGTCCCCAGCCGCCAAAGCACTTGCATGTTCTCCTGATTGAATTCCCCTTCCAGCAGCCTCAACACCAATCAATTTAACCTCAGGGAACTCTACAAACTCATGGAAAAGCCCCATTGCGTTGCTACCTCCCCCGACACATGCAACAGCATAATCAGGGATTTTTCCAGTCATATCAATCATTTGCTCATGCGCCTCTGCGCCAATCACACTTTGAAAATCTCTAACTATCATAGGATAAGGATGAGGCCCTACAACACTTCCTATCAAATAATGAGTTGAATCAACATTTGTAACCCAGTCACGTATACATTCATTAATTGCATCTTTTAAAGTTTTACTTCCACTATCAACAGATCTAACATCCGCACCTAACAACTTCATTCTAAAAACGTTAAGCGCTTGTCTTTTAATGTCTTGAGATCCCATATAAACAACACATTCTTGTTTTAACATTGCACAAACTGTTGCAACAGCAACCCCATGTTGCCCAGCTCCTGTTTCAGCAATAACACGATTTTTTCCCATTCTAGACGTCAACAATGCCTGTCCTAAAGCATTATTTATTTTATGCGCTCCTGTATGAGATAGATCTTCTCTCTTCAAAAATATTTTCGCACCACCCAATTCACGCGTTAGATTTTCAGCATAAGTTAGAGGGGTGGGTCTGCCTATATATTGTTTTCCCATTTTCTCTAATTCTTTGAAAAATCCTTCATCTTTACGAGCTTCAATATAAGCTAATTCGAGTTCGTCAATTGCTTTCATAAGAGTTTCAGGGACATATCGTCCCCCGAACATTCCAAATCTTCCCTTAGAATCTGGCATAGTTTTTTTATTATTCATTTTAATTCCTAAAATGATTTAAATATTTATAATTATGGTTTAATGCCGATATTATAGCACTTCCTATCAAATGTTAATTTTCATCAGTAACGCTACGAGTTCTTTTCATGAAATAGTTGAGAAAATGTTTGCAGGCAATTAATAAAAATGAGCCAAATAGTGAAAAAATTCCAACTAACAAGCAAGCATGGAAAAAGAATTGTTGATTAAAAATCGCCACTAAATAATCATATCTTGGATTCAACATCCAAAAATCATTCGCAAAACTCAATACATGGAAAAGATGAAAAATGCGATCAAATGATAACAATACCGCTAAAGAGACAAGCAAAATTACGAACAAAGTAAAGTAAGCACCCCAAACAATTTTATTCATAATCGAAATTAATCCTTTCGTCCTGTGAAAGAAAATTTGTGAGGCAATCAACAAACTCAAAATAATCAAACTAACAGATTGCAACAAGAATACTCCCTTAAAAAGTTCTTTGACATCTTTCATATGATGAACTTCTTTCTCGTTAAAAATATTTTCAACTGATCGTCCGTTAATCTTTGACGGAATAATTAAAAGTTCATTTTCATTATAAAAATAATCTTGAATAAGCCCAGAAATTCTTAAAAGTTCTTGATTGTCTATTCCGGTATATTCTGCAATACGAGATCGTTCAAATTCAAAACTATAAAATCCTGTAAAATTTACAACAAGCTGTACACTTGTTGTAATTAACAGTATTGGCACTAAGCCAATAACTGCAATTGTACGAAATGTTTGCAAGAAATCCATAACATTTCAATCATATCATTTGATAGGAGTTAAAAATGAATCCCCCCGAGTCATTTCCGCATACGTTCCAGGGTGTTTTAGACTTAGTACACTATCTTAGAGGCCCAGATGGGTGTCCTTGGGACCAAAAACAAAATCATATGTCAATTAAAGAAGAACTATTGGAAGAATGCTACGAACTTATTGAGGCAATTGAAAGCAACAATTCAGAATCTATCACTGAAGAACTTGGTGACACACTTTTAAATTTATTAATGCATATATCAATTGCCGAAAACAAAAAAACTTTCACCGCCAAAAAAGTTTATGGAAAGTTAATTGAAAAATTAATTCGCAGACATCCGCATGTTTTTAAAAATCAAGGATTGAAAGATCCGGAAGCTGTTAAAAGCAACTGGCAACAAATTAAAAGCCTTGAAAAACCAGACTCCTCTATACTATCTGGAATTCCCAAAACATTACCAGCCCTAGCATTTGCACAGCAAGCTCAATACAGGGCATCTGTAAACAAGTTTGACTGGGACAACCTTGAAGGTGTCCTTTCGAAGATTGCAGAAGAGTCACAAGAACTTAAGAATGCAAACACCGAACCTGAACAAGAATCTGAATTTGGAGATCTTTTGTTTTCTGTCGTCAACTTAGCAAGATGGCTAAACATAGATGCCGAGTCATCTTTGAGGCATGCTAATCAACGCTTTGTAGCACGGTTTGAAATTATGGAAGATTTATGTAAAACACAAGGATTCAACTTTTTTGAATTATCTCTTAATGAAAAAGACGAACTATGGGAAAGTTCTAAATTAATAGAGTCAAAGAATTAAATGTTGGAGATTTAAATTTATGATGTTAGATCAAAATGAAAAAATTTGGGAAAGCATCTCAAAACTTGCAATAAAACTTGCGAATGAGGCAGGCTTCATCTTATACGAAAATTTCAGAAAGCCCCTATCGGTAGAATTTAAAGATAAATCTGGATTAGACCCAGTTACAAATATCGACATTCAAATTCAAAAACATATTCGGAATTCTATAAAATCTCATTTCCCCGAACATGGATTTTTAGGAGAAGAGGAAACTTCAGCAACGAGTCAAAACAAAAATACCTCAGAATATTTATGGGTAGTGGATCCAATTGATGGAACTAAAAATTTTGTTGCAGGGCTACCAATTTATGCATGCTCAATTGGCGTACTTTACAAAGGCATTCCTTATATGGGGGCAATATTTTTACCTTGGACAAACTCTACTAAAGGCAGTGTAATACACGCCACAAAGGGGTCAGGGGCATATTTTAACGATGAAAAAATCCTGCTGTGTGAAAACTCTCAAGAAGGTAAATCCTCTGGGCTAGTAACATTGCCAGGGTCTTTCACAAATATTTTTAATCCATCTGAAATTCTAAAAAATAAAATTGGTGACTATCGAATGACTGGTAGTATCGCATATGAAATGGCGATGTCCGCTTTGGGAATTAGTCAATTCATGGTATCTAATGCTCCAAGCATTTGGGATATTGCCGCTGGCACATGTATTATCCTTGAATCGGGTGGATTAGTTTTGGAAGGGGTTTCTGAAAGGAAAAGATTTAGAATTTTCGAGGAGTTTAAGTGGAAAAATTTAAACTCTTTCAATCCAAACAATGAATCTTTTGAAAAAGTAACTGGTTCAAATCTTAGAAAGTGGCAAAAGCCTATAATAGCAGGTGCTCCAAAAATAGTTAATTTTACTGCTTCTAATCTACGTAAGCGTTAATAGAATAACTAGACATAGCGAATTTTGATAATTCAAACACTTAACTTTGGTGTGAAGGATGTTCTTCATCTTTTACTTTTCTTAAAATAATAACTCCGACCACCAATAGTAATAGTAGAGCAACAAGAGCAATCCTCATTCGTGAAGATTCAAGTTCTGTCAAGGACATTATTTCGCCTGAGATCCATTCAACTCCAATCCAATCAAAGATTTTCGCAATGACTATCCACTGTGTCGCAGTAACTATAGCCCATACTAAAGGTCCTATTACTGCAGAAAGACGTCCCACCATTTGATAAAGACCAAAAAACTGTCCGACCTGTCCGGCAGGTGCAATACGGGTCAAAAGAACCCTGTCTGCAGTCCATGTTCCTCCGAGTGCCGAGCCAGCCAAAAAAGCCACTCCATAAAATTGGACAATCTCTGTTCCCAAAACTGCCCATATGAGTGCAGCACCCCAGATAGTTAAAATAATCAACAGTGTGGATTTTGGACCAATTTTAGTCACCATCCATCCATAAAGAAAAGCAGAGCACAAAGCAGACAAAACACCTATTATCAGCACCAGTTCTGTTCCCGTAAAGCTTATCCCCCCTAAATTCATTGCTTCAGTTTTCGCTACTTCTTCTCCTAAAATTGCAGTAACGTAAATAGCCATGAACGCAATCAATGTATTTATTGCATCTAAGTAGAAAAACCTAGCTACAATAAACTTAAAAAGATTTTTATTTTCTTTAAAATTTTTTAAAGTGGAAAAAAGTTGTTTGTAAGCATCAACAATAACTTTATAGTCGAATTTTCTTTCATCTGGCTTTCGTTCTCGAATTGCAAAAAATAGAGGCAATGCAATCACTATGTACAATATGGCTGTTGGAAGAAAAGTAGCAGACTCATCTGCGCCTTCAGCGGTTGCCAATGGCGCCAGCAAAATGATCGTAATAATACTCCCTATGTAACCTATACCCACCCCAAAACCTGAAACCAATCCTCTATTTTTGGCAGTGCTAACTTGAGGTAAAAGCGCATTGTAAAAAACTTCCGCTGATTGGTAAGCAAAATTTGCAACGGCAAATAGAACCAAGGGTAAAATCATGCTTTGCGATTGCCCTAAAAGTGCAGTACATGCAACACAAATAATCACAAATATTCTTAAAAAGGGGATCCTTTTTCCATAACTGTCTGAAATTGCTCCAAGAATTGGTAATATTGCTGCTGCTGCCAACATAGAGATTGAAACAGTCATAGCATATTCCGCAGAGCTTACACCACCATTTTCTCGAGTTATCCATAAAGGGAAAAAAAAGGATAGTATTGCTAAGCTAAATATTGTGTTTGCGAGATCGTAAATCGCCCACGAAATAGTAGGAAGAGTAAAAACAGTCTGTCTTTTTTCAGCGTCTTTCAATGGAACTCTGCTCTCTAATTACTACACCAAAAATCCTAGCACAGATCTACTTTAGACAACAGAAAGTGTTAGAATGGCGGATGTAAAATCGATTTTAAATGCCAAACATCAACAGTTCACAAATTACAACTCTCCGATTATAGCTCGCACGAGAAGATAATGCTACCTGAAAACATTGTTGTCCAAGGCGCAAGAGAACACAATCTAAAAGACATAAACGTAACTATTCCAAGGAATAAATTGGTTGTAGTCACTGGCGTTTCAGGTTCTGGAAAAAGCACCTTAGCCTTCGACACAATTTACGCAGAAGGACAGCGTCGATATGTAGAATCTCTTTCGTCATACGCACGACAATTTTTGGGCAGGATGGACAAACCAGAAGTCGATTACATTGGAGGACTTTCGCCCTCAATATCAATAGATCAAAAAGGTGTATCTCATAACCCAAGATCTACTGTTGGAACAGTGACGGAAATATACGATTACCTAAGATTATTTTTTGCGAGAGTCGGTCATCCCCATTGTTACAATTGTAATCGCCCAATTCAAAAGCAAACTGTTCAACAAATTGTTGATACTATTTCTCAATTAAAAGATAGTTCTCGAATTCAAATTTTATCTCCACTTGTCCGCCGAAGGAAAGGTGAGCATAAAGATGTTTTTGAAAAAGCTAGGCAAGATGGTTTTGTTAGGGTAAGGGTCAATGGACAAATCCACGATTTGTCCGAAGATTTCTCTTTAAACAAACAACAATGGCACACTATTGAAATTGTAGTTGACCGTCTAATAATTAGCGAGAAAACTGACCTTGGAAGATTGACCGACTCTGTAGAAACCGCACTCAGAATGTCTGAAGGTATCTTACTTGTATCAATATCCGAATCGGAAGATGTTTTATTTTCAGAACAATTTGCTTGTTTGCACTGCAACATCAGTCTAAGTGAATTAGAACCGAGAACATTTAGTTTTAACAATCCTCACGGTGCTTGTTCCACATGTGCGGGTATTGGTTACAAATTGGAAGTCGATCCTGATTTGGTTATTCCTGATAAATCTAAAAGTATCAAAGAGGGAGGAATCAATCACCCGTGGTCCAAATCTGGAGCAATGACTCCATGGTTTGCTAATCAATTATCTTCCTTGGCTGAACAACATAATTTTTCAACTGATATACCTATTAAACAATTAAATGAAGAACATATAAATGTAATATTGTTTGGATCAAAAGATATATCGACTAATACCAGATACAAATCTCGCAGAGGTCGTAGATTCCGCTGGAGGTCAACTTTTGAAGGGGTTATTACGAGCTTGCAAAGACGTCATCAATCAACAGACTCTGAATCAGTTCGCCGAGAGATAGAACGTTACATGACTGCAATGGATTGCGTTTCATGCGGAGGCAACAAATTAAAACCCGAAGCATTAGCTGTAACAATTTGTGGGCGCAACATTTCATCGATCTCCAATTCCTCCATCTCAGAAATATTGTCATGGATTATGGAAATCTCATCTGATTCCACCTCTAAAACGTCTGGTCTTAAAATTCAAACACTAACACCTCGTGAAAAGACTATAGGGTCAGAAATAATTAAAGAAATTAAGTCCCGATTATCATTCTTGAAAAACGTTGGCCTAGATTATCTTTCTCTTTCTAGGCGTGCATCGACTCTTAGCGGGGGTGAATCTCAAAGAATTCGATTAGCCACTCAAATTGGATCAGGCCTTATGGGAGTACTTTATGTATGTGATGAACCTAGTATAGGATTGCACCCTGCAGACGATACTAGATTAATTAATACGCTTAAAGGGCTTCGTGACATAGGAAATACAGTACTTATTGTGGAACACGATGAGGCAATAATGCGATCCTCTGACTTTATAGTAGATTTAGGTCCTGGTGCTGGGGAAAATGGTGGTGAGCTCGTTGTTGCAGGAACCCTCGATGAAATCATATCCTGTCAAAATTCGATTACCGGTCAATATTTAGCTGGATCCAAAAGAATTTCATCCCCGGGAAATCGCCGTCCTCCGACAGAAAAATCTTTACTAATACGTAATCCCCTCGCAAACAATTTGAAAGGGGAAGATGTAACCATCCCTCTGGGCTTACTTGTATGTGTAACAGGAGTATCAGGTTCCGGTAAAAGCACATTAGTAAATGAATTACTCTACAAATCATTAGCCCAGTTAATTAATCGTTCTAGAGAAAGACCTGGGAATTTCGGGGGTATTGAAGGCATTGAAAATATTGACAAAGTAGTAAACATTGATCAAGCTCCTATTGGCAGAACGCCCCGGAGTAATCCTGCAACGTACACGGGTGCTTTCACTCCCATCAGAGAATTATTCTCGACTGTACAAGAAGCTCGAGCGAGAGGATACAAGCCTGGACGATTTTCCTTTAATGTAAAAGGAGGTCGTTGTGAAGCTTGTGCCGGAGGAGGATTCATCACCATTGAAATGCAATTCCTTCCAGATGTAACTGTGCCATGCGAGTCTTGTGGGGGAAAACGATACAATCGTGAGGCCCTAGAAATTCTTTGGAAAGGGAAGACTATTGCCGATGTTCTTTCAATGACTGTTTCTGAAGCTCTAATATTTTTTAATAACATCCCTTCAATACGTAACAAGCTTCAAACTATGAACGATGTAGGCCTTGGATATATTCGCCTAGGACAGCCAGCTACACAAATTAGCGGGGGAGAAGCACAAAGAGTTAAACTGGCTTCGGAATTAAGTAAACGTTCAACTGGCAAGACCATTTATATCCTAGATGAACCAACTACAGGATTATCATTCCATGATTGTGACCTTTTGATAGCCGTTCTTCAAAGGCTTGTAGATTCTGGCAACACCGTGGTATTAATTGAGCATCATTTAGACCTAATTAACAATGCTGACTGGATAATAGATTTAGGCCCTGGTGCAGGAAATAATGGTGGTAAAATTGTCGCCCAAGGAACACCCGAACAATTAATTTCAGTAGCTAAATCTCAGACTGGAATGTATTTAGATGAACATGTTAGGAATCTAAAATCAACAAAATCTAAAATCGTAGTTAAGGAGAACTAAAATCGACGAAAAATCTTTAAAAGAATTAATGGAGAAGGTTAAATCCGGAACAATTTCAACAACTGATGCAATTGGAATATTAAAATCTTTGCCGTATGAAGATATTGGATTTGCCAAGGTTGACCATCACCGTAATATAAGAAAAGGGTTCCCTGAAGTCATTTTTGGGGAAGGAAAAACTTCTCATCAAGTCAAAGAAATCTCTTTATCAATTCTACGTAATAATGACCGGCTACTAGTTACAAGATCTAACGATGATCATTTCAACACACTCTTACCTCATATTCCCGACGCAAAATTTGACTCTGAGGCGAAATTGATATCTGTTGATCGCAGAAAATTAAAGGTTCAAACGCCTGGGATTTTAGTAATGTGTGCGGGCACATCAGATCTTCCTATTGCAAAAGAAGCATCTATGACTGCAGAAATGATGGGAAACAAAGTTCAATTAATATCCGATGTTGGAGTAGCCGGAATTCATAGATTGTTTGATCAACAAACCCATATAAATAATGCACGAGTAATCGTTGTGATTGCAGGAATGGAGGGGGCATTGCCTTCAGTGATTGGAGGAATAGCCAAAGCACCAATAATCGCTGTTCCTACTAGTGTTGGTTATGGAGCTTCATTCAATGGACTAGCCGCATTGCTAGCCATGATGAACAGCTGTGCAACTGGAGTTGGGGTTGTAAATGTTGATAACGGATTTGGAGCAGGTTATCTAGCTTCCTTAATCAATCAGTTACCTGCCTTGAGTGACTCTATTGATAATCAATAATTGCTCTTCCAAAAATTTCACCCTTTTCTAGATCTGAGCATGCTGTATTAATATCTTCTAGTCGATAACGTTGAGTCACAAGGTCATCTAATGGAAATTTACCTTTCTCAAACCATCGCAAGAATAATTCGAAATCTTTTTCAGGGTATGTTGCCCCCAAGCTACCTCTATAAATTCGTTGATGGAGCATAAATAATGCTGGATCAAGGCTCATCGGTTCAGTACCAGGCATGCCTATTAAAACCGCCATTCCTCCATGATTATCTGCACCAGGTCCTCCCCCTCTTGTAGAAGAAAGAATTTGCTCATTAGTCAATTTGAGACCAATTGCATCCATTGCATAATCAGCTCCGCCTCCAGTAATTTCAATTATCTTTTCAACAGGATTTTCAACTGATGCATTAATTGTGTGAGTAGCTCCAAATTTCTTTGAGAATTCCAATTTTTCATCTAATAAATCCACCGCTATAATGGGATAAGCTTCTAATATGGCAGCCATCTGAATAGCACAAAGGCCTACTCCTCCTGCACCATACACAGCAACTGATTCTCCAGGTCTCACCTTGGCAGTATTCATAACCGCTCCAGCCCCAGTAAGTACGGCACAACCTATGATACTAACCAAATCCAATGGGTACTGATTTCCAATTGGTATCACTAATTCTCCAGACGTAAGAACATCCTCACTCCAAGTATATACCGGTGTACTAATAGGAATCTCATGATAACTTGCACCTGTTGGGTCTGCTGGTATTCTTCCCTGAATAGGACTTCTGCGCACCCAAGTAACAATCGCACTATCTCCTTCTTTAACATGAGAAACGCCTTCTCCAACCCCCGTCACAACCCCAGCACCTTCATGGCCAAATAGAGAGGGTTTTGGAATAGCCGGATTATGCATTTGATGAAGCTGTGAGTGACAAACCCCACTAGAAACTAATTTAACAGAAACTTGTCCAGGTCCAGGATCTGGCAACTCGATATCATCTACAATTAATGTAGGCTCATTGGTTAGTTGAATTGCGGCTGTTGTCTTCATAAAATCCTCCCGAAGATCGAATCCATATTAATATTTTGGCTGAATATCAGTCAACCTATGATTGAATACTGAAATTTTTGATACACAGACTTGCAGTGAGTAAATTTGAGGGCTATTATTCAAACGAGGTTACAATGCCATCTCCAGAGTATCAATTTACAGAAATTATCCGTTTGGAACCAGAATCCGTTGGAGAGCCCGGAAAACGCACATTTCGCCTAATCGCCGAAAGCGGAACGAGTTCAGCTATTTTATGGCTTGAAAAAGAGCAGCTTTTCCAACTAGCCCTTGCTGCCCAGCAGGTGTGTGACGAATTGCCATCATCAGGAGATACTTCCAATGCCCCTACAGAACTTGAAGCCCCAGAACTCACTATTTTGGAATTCCAAATTAATAAATTAGCCATGGGTCATGATCAAACTCGAAGTATGTTTATTATTGATGCATATGATTTTGAAGCTCCAGAGCCAACCATTCGAATATGGGCGACTAGAAATCAAATTGAGAGTTTTTTATCCGAAGCAATGAGGGTAGTAACTTCGGGAAGACCACTATGTCCGCTCTGTTCTAATCCTATAAATCCTGATGGTCATCAATGCCCAAGGTCAAATGGCAAAGTACATATAGATAGAATATTTGAATAGTCCAAACAATGAATTTCTTCACTGATATATGAATGTAATCAATCAATCTCCGTCTACAGATTCGATGTGTCCCTCTGGGTTCGAATTAATTGACCTGGACCAAAACTCCGCACTACCTTTTCTCAAGACTGCGCAAATAATTGATGGTTATTTAACTCCTTATGGGTCTAACCACACATTTGTAATTTTTTTAGACGTCGGTGAAAAGAAATGTATCCGTGCAATTTATAAACCTGAAAAAGGCGAACGCCCTCTAAGAGATTTTCCTTTAGGAACACTTCACAAAAGAGAACTTGCATCTGCCAGTCTTAGTAAATTAATTGGTTGGCCAAATATACCTCTGACGATTTCTAGAGATGGTCCTCATGGAGTGGGAATTGTTCAACAATATATAAATCACAACCCAGAAATCACTTATTTTGAATTACGTGATGATATTTCTTTCCAAAGTAGCTTGGAAGAGATAGCCGTATTTGATTTACTAGCCAATAATACTGATCGAAAGGCAGGACATTGCATCCTAGATACTCATAATAAAATCTGGAGCATTGATCATGGTCTTACATTTCATCAATCATTTAAATTGCGGACTGTTATGGTTGAATTCTGGGGCAAAGAATTCTCGCAAGGTTTGATACCTAGTCTGTACAATCTAAATGAAACTCTTAACAAGACACCCGGAAATTCTTCCACCGAAATTTCATCTCTAATATCTGACGAAGAATTTGATTCTTTAAAGTTCCGATTAGAATATCTTCTGCAAAATCCTGTGTTTCCAATTTTCGATCTGAACTTTAATATTCCATATCCCTTAATTTAATTTTATGATATAATTTGCTCTCGCATGCATATTTGACGTGCTAATCGATTTAGTTTTCAAACAAAAAATTAGGAGGAACGGTTTGGCGTATGTCACTATAAGAGATGGTGAAGATTCCGAAGGGCTTCTAAAAAGATTTCAAAGCCAGATGCAACGCTCGGGCATTATGCGGGAACTTAGAAACCGCCGATCCTTTTTATCTAAGGGAGAACGTCGACGTCTAGAACGACAGCGAAGCATTCGAAGAGCCAGAAGAAGAATTCGAAACTCTAGAATGAGACAATAACAAAATCTTTTAACTTTTGTCTGATTCGTCCTTCATCAACTGCAAATTTCTAGATTCATTATAGAATTTCCTGTGGATTGTTTTGTTTGCAGATAAAACTCCAGTGCTATCAAGCGTGATGGGTTTCCCGTATCTATCTGTTATCTGACCACCTGCTTCTTGAATTAACAATATTCCCGCTATCTGGTCCCACGGAGATAATTGAGGATGAATGTAAATATCGTATCTTCCAGAAGCAACATAGGCTAGCCCTAATGCAGATGAACCCATTAGTCTTGCTGCGGCAACTTTTCCCCAAGCATTAGAAATAACATCTAAGGTTTGTCCTCCCGCAACACCCGTATAACTTAAATCAAAACCTAAAAGGCATTCCGAAAGTTTTTCTTTGTTTGATACTTGTATCCTTTCAGAATTTAGATATGATCCTTTGCCTTCTTGTGCATAAAACATTTCTTCTCTTATGGGATCATATGTTACTCCAAGCAGGACATTTCCCTGAAAGGACAGACCGATTACTAAAGAAAAAAATGGGATTCCCCTAGCATAATTTCTTGTTCCGTCAATCGGATCTACTATCCAAACAAAGCCGTCATTTATTTGTGCTCCTCCTGATTCTTCACCCAAAAATCCCATTTCCGGATATTCTGCAAAAATTAATGATCTCATCAACTTCTCAGAAGCCTTGTCTGCATCTGTAACAACATCATTAATTCCCTTAACTGAAATCTTTTTGGCACCATAAAATTTTTTTAAAATTAGACTCCCTGCCTCTTTTGCAATCTTCTGAGCAATTACTAAGGCTGTTTCTCCTGATTTTCCTCTGGGGATTTTAATCATAAAAATTTTTCCTCCCTAAAAAACTTCAAAATTATCGAAAAATAGGCCTGTTTTTTTCGATTTTAGCATTGAACAGATGTCATCAATGTTATAACCTCACATCGTAACGGAATGGATAGTAGAAATTTTCTTTAATCTTGTTTTTTAGCTTACGGAATTCTGCTAAAAAGTCCAAGTGCTTTTTATTATGTCGATGTGCTTACGCAGATAGATATAAACAACTGTATTTTGTGTATTCATTAAAGGGGAAGGGTTATATAGTGGCAACTAAAGCCAACCAAATCTGGCAGGCAGTATTAGGTCAGATCCAACTACAAATCACAAGGCCCAGTTACGATACTTGGCTGAAAAATACCGAAGGTATAGCCTTCGATGGTGATGAAGTATTTACTGTTAGCGTTCCAAGCGCCTTTGTAAAAGCACAACTTGAAGACAGAATGTATGAACTTCTAAGCGATGCTTTAGAAAGTCAAATAGGCCAACCAATAACTATTAAATTTACATCGTCAGAAAGCTCTATAGATAAAATTCCCGAACCCTCTTTTAAAGACTCAATACCTATACAGGATAACCCTACAAAACTTGATAATTTATCCCGTTCCTTAAACACCAATTTCACCTCTGATTCATTTGTTGTAGGAACATCAAATGAATTGGCTTTTGCTGCTTCTCAGGCAGTCTCAGAAAATCCTGGGCTAGCCTACAATCCACTAGTTATATATTCAGGAGTTGGGTTAGGCAAAACACACCTGCTTCACTCTATTGCACATCAATTGATATCCAGGGGATTGAATCCGGTTTATGTAACCGCAGAACAATTTACTAACGAATATGTTAAATCTATTCGTGAAAATAAAACAGATTCATTTAGAGATTTCTACAGATCAGCTGACGCGTTACTTTTAGATGATATTCAATTCCTTATGGGCAAAGAAAGAACACAAGAAGGATTTTTTCACACCTTTAATGCACTACATATGGTGAACCGCCAAATTGTGGTTGCCAGCGATCGTCCAGTATCAATGCTCTCTCTTCTTGAAGATAGGATTAGATCCCGACTTCAGGGCGGGCTTGTTGTGGATATTCAACCTCCTGACTTTGAAACCCGCATGGCAATTCTAATGAAAAAAGCGGAAAATGCGGGACATATAATTAATTCAGAGATAATTGCATTCATTGCTGAACGAATAAGCCAAAACATCCGTGAGCTAGAAGGTAGCCTTAGTAGATTGTTAGCTTACTCCGATCTAATGAAGGCAGAAATTACTTTGGAGCTTGTCAAAAACATTATTAGCATTTCAGAAATAAAACCCAGAATAGCTGAATCAGCGATATTAAATGCTGTCTCAGAATATTATCAAATTGACAAAAACAGTATCCTGGGAGATCAGCGAGATCGTCGTACGTCTCTCGCTCGACACATAGCAATGTATTTAATGAGAGAGGATGCATCCCTCAAAGCTACTTCCATTGGAAAAATGATTGGTGGAAAAAATCATGCTACTGTCTTAAGTGCATGTAAGAGAATTTCCTCTTTGCTCACCAAAGATAATGAAATCCAAAGAGATGTTTACAAAATAAGAGAATTGGCAGCGGCTAGTTAAAAGAAAAAGTCTACTCACAGCTCTCGGCCTGTTGTTTATTTGTGATTTATATGTGGAAAAAATGATACTATCCCGAAATTTTTGCTACTATTACTAATATTAATGTTATCTTTAATGTTAGTTTTGTGTGGGGAAAAAATTAATCAACAAATCTCTAAAAAAGACCACACAACATCATTTCTCTACCCACAAAAAAGTAACATTGTTGGAACAACTCTAGTAGCCTATACACCACTACATTAATGGTACAAAGAAAATATCATCCAAAATAAATATTATTTCCCACACTATTATTATTACCAAAAGATAAATTAAGTTGAGAAAATAAATGATTGATTCACAAATTATTAACATAAGTAGTGGTAATGGTGGTAATGGTTGTGTTAGTGGAAGACGTGAAAAATACATTCCAAAAGGTGGTCCTGATGGAGGTGACGGAGGTGATGGAGGATCAATATTTTTTGTAGGTGATGAGAATATTTCAACATTAATTGATTTTCAATACAAAAAATATTTTGAAGCAGATAGTGGAGTAGACGGACAAAGTTCTCAAAAATATGGACGTAAGGGAAAGAATCTTTTTATTAAAGTACCTTTGGGCACCTTAGTATTTAATAATAAGTTAAAATCTGCGGAAAACCTTTTAATTGAAATAACAGAACCCAACCAACCTAAGATTGTTGCTACGGGCGGTAAAGGTGGTCGTGGAAACGCGCATTTCGCAACAAGTACAAATCGATTTCCTAAACTAGCAGAAGCAGGCGAAAGAGGAGAGTCCTTTGAGATTAGGTTAGAATTGAAACTACTTGCTGATGTAGGTATTATTGGGGCTCCTAACGCAGGGAAGTCTAGTCTCTTAGCTTCTATATCTAGAGCCAAGCCAAAGGTAGCTGATTACCCATTTACAACCCTAGAACCTGTTTTGGGAGTGGTAGATATTAAAAGTCACCGTATTGTTATGGTTGATATACCCGGCCTAATAGAAGGAGCCCACCAGGGTCAAGGTCTTGGCCATGATTTTTTGAAGCACATAGAACGTACTAAAATCCTTATTCATTTAATTGATGCGTCTGCTGAAAACCCATTCGAGACTTATATGTTGATACAACAAGAAATTCGGCTGTTTAATCCTGAATTATCATTGAAGCCTCAACTTATAGTTTTAAACAAGATGGATAAAAAGGATGCTATAAAGAATATTGATCAAATTAAAAAAAGTTTTCAGAACCAAAAGGTTTCTATTTCACCAATGTTTATATCTGTTGCAACACTAGAAGGAATTGAAGACTTGAAAAATACAACTCTTAATTTATTAAGCAGTGAGAACGAGAAGAAACCAACACTGAAATTCGAAGAAACTCCAACCATACGACCACAGGTAATTAATTCAGAAAAAAAGAATTTTTCTATCAAAATATCAGGCTCTCAATTTGTTGTAAAGAGTGAAAGGGCTGAGCGTATAGTATTAAATAATGGGGACTGGGAAGCCCAAATTCAATATAATGCCTTACTTGAACGACTAGGAATAATCAATGCCCTCATAGATAAAGGTATAGCAGCCGGGGATACCGTTAAAATTGGATTAAATGAATGGGAATGGGAATCATGAAAATAGGTCTTTTTGGAGGAACTTTTAACCCCATTCATAACGGCCATATACATTTAGCCAATGAAGTTTTGATTCAAGAAAATTTAGACCAGATTGTATTCATACCAGCTGGAGACCCTTGGATGAAATCAGATATAAAGATTACCAATGCGAATATAAGAAAATATATGATTGACATATCAATAGCTAGTAATCCTAAATTTTTGTCGAGTGATATTGAGTTGAGCAGATGCGGACCAACATATACATTGGACACGCTTGAAGAATTAACGAGCCGGAACACAAAAAATGATCAGTTTTTCTTAATTTTGGGTACTGATGCTATGAAAAATTTTCATCTTTGGAAAAACCCAAAAAGAATTTTAGAACTAACTAAAATCATACTAGCTGAACGCAATTGTGAAATTTCTCCAATATTTTTCGAAGAACTCTCACAAATAACAGATCTATCAGGAAAAATTATTTACTTGAAATCAAAAATGTTAGATATAAGTAGCACTGATATTAGAAGAAGAATTTTGGAAGGGGAAAGTATTCATTCATTAGTTCCTAAACAAGTTAATGAGTTTATTTCAAGGTCAAAAAATTTCTGAAATTTGACCCAATTGCGCCCGCTCTCTATAATTAGTTTTCATAGTTTTCCATTCATGCATTGGCTCATTTTTTACTTAGGAGATTATGTGCGCAATAGCAACAAAAAAATGAATTTTTCACGCCAATGGCACGAAGAATGTGGTGTTGTTGGTACTTACACTGAAGATTTAGATGCTGTAAACGTTGCAGCTTTTGCCCTTTATGCGCTTCAGCATAGAGGACAGGAAAGCGCAGGAGTAGCTTCTTCTGATGGAGATTGCATTCAAGTCCAAACAGGCATGGGACTAATTAATCAATCTTTTAAAGATATTGATTTGGAATTAATGCGAGGAAATATTGCAATCGCACACACTCGATATTCGACAACAGGATCCAATAGAATTGATAATGCTCAGCCAATTCTCTCATCTAATGATGGAAACGAAATTGCTTTGGCACACAATGGAAATTTGGTTAATGCGAGAGAATTAAGACAAGAATTAATTCAAAGGGGAATTAAATTCACATCAAGCAATGATTCCGAAGTAATAGCACATTTCATAACGACAGCGCCTGGAGTAACTCTTGCAGAGCGATTAAAATATTGTATGCAAAGATTACAAGGAGCATATTCTTTAGCATTGATGACAAAATCAGCGTTGATTGCGATCAGAGATCCTAGAGGCGTTCGTCCTCTATGTATAGGAAAACTTAAAGACGGATGGGTTGTTGCTTCTGAAAGCTGTGCGCTGGATCATGTTGGTGCTAAGCTAGTAAGAGATGTCAAGCCTGGAGAAGCTGTGCAGTTAGGGGCTACAGGGATTGAGACAATATATCAGCACGTTTCGATAGAGAAGCCTGCATTGTGCGTATTTGAACATATCTATTTTGCTCGGCCTGATAGCATAATTGAAGACAAATTAGTACATGAAGCACGTGTATCTATGGGTGTTGAACTTGCTAAAGAACATCCTGTAGATGCAGATATGGTGGTGGGTGTTCCAGACTCTGCATCTCCTGCCGCAACAGGTTATGCTCAGCAATCAGGAATACCCTATGGAGATGCACTCGTCAAAAATCGTTACGTCGGGCGGACTTTTATTCTACCTGATCAAAGAGAAAGAGAACTTGGTGTTCGTAGAAAATTAAATCCCATGTCTTCGCTAGTACAAGGTAAAAGGTTAGTGGTCGTTGATGATAGTATTGTTCGAGGAACCACTACTCCTCCAGTTGTAAGGCTGTTAAAGGATGCAGGAGCGACCGAGGTTCATTTACGTATTTGTGCTCCTCCTATTCAATGGCCATGCCATTATGGTGTTGATATGGCTACTCGGGATGAACTAATAGCTGCCGACAAGACCCCAGAAGAAGTCAACTCTATCATTGGATCGGATTCTTTGGGATATTTGAGCATTCCTGGATTGCTAAGGGCAGTAAAAGGTGACAAAAAAAGTTATTGCATGGCGTGCTTCACTGGAGATTATCCAATTCCTGTTCAAATCGAAATGAATAAATTGGCCATGGAAATTTAGTTAGGTAATTATTATTAATGGAAGAATTCTCTTACAAAGCTTCAGGGGTAGATTTAGAAGCCGCTCAGTCTTTTAAAGAACAACTTGCCGCGATTGTGAACCCAACTCACGGAGAGAATATTTTATCAGGAGTAGGCGGATTCGGGGCCGCATATAAATTAGCAAATTATAAATCTCCAATTTTGATTTCGAGTACAGACGGAGTTGGTACAAAATTGCGATTAGCTATTCTTCTTGAGAACTATGATACGATCGGTGAGGATCTAGTTAATGCATGCGTCAATGATATTTTAGTTTCAGGTGCTGATCCTCTCTTTTTTTTGGATTATATAGCGGTTGGTACTCTTCAGGAAGAAGTTTTACTTGCGTTGATTAAGGGTATAGCACGAGCCTGCGAATATAATTCTTGTGCTCTAATAGGAGGAGAGACAGCCCAAATGCCCGGAATGTATTCGGGGTCAGATTTTGACATGGCTGGATTTGTTCTTGGAGCTGTTGAGGAAAAGGCTTTAATTGACGGGAAGAATATTGTTCCCGACGACATTTTAATTGGGATTCCTTCAAATGGACTTCATACAAACGGCTATTCTCTAGCAAGAAAAATTTTTGATACCGATAATGGTTCCCATATGCTTTGTGAATATGACTCCTTACTTGGATCGACTTATGGTGAAGCTCTCATGCTTCCTCATACTCCATACTTCAAAACCGTTTCGGCCGTCCGGCATTTGGTTAAAGGAATGGCTCATGTGACAGGAGGAGGCCTTATAGAGAATATTCCTAGAGTCCTTCCTTCTGGAGTTGCTGCTGTAATTGATCATACATCTTGGGAGATACCACAAATATTCCGAGTATTGCAGTTAAAAGGTAATATTCCCCAAGACGAAATGTTCAGAGTATTCAATATGGGAATTGGAATGGTAATCGTTTCTTCACCTGCTAATGCACCTATAATTTTGTCAAAATTGAGTGATTCGAAAATTATTGGTTCAGTTATTGAACAAAATCAACCAGATTCTAAGCAGGTGATAATCGAGCATGTTTAAAGATTAAGGATGAACATTATGAGAGCGCTGGTTAGCACATATGACAAAACAGGAATAGTAGAATTTGCTAAGGAATTAACTGAATTAGGAATTAAAGTTATAAGTACTGGCGGTACCGCTAACGCAATTCGCAACGCAGGAATCCCTGTTACAGAAGTTTCTGAGATAACAAAATTTCCTGAGATTCTTGATGGCAGGGTTAAGACTCTCCATCCTATAATTCATGGTGGGATTTTAGCTCGTAGAGATTGTGAAAACCATTTAAATCAAATTGACAGTCTAGGCATAGGGGCTATCGATATAGTAGTCGTGAATTTATATCCTTTCGTAGAAACAATAAAATTAGACAATTCTAGCTTAATAGATGCACTGGAAAATATAGATATTGGGGGCCCAACCCTTTTGCGCGCGGCAGCAAAATCTTTTCCAGATGTTTTGCCTTTAGTTCACAATTCAGATTTTAAATGGATTATTGAAAGACTTAAAGCATCTACAGAAATTACAATTGAAGAAAGAAAACTTTTAGCAAAAAAAGCATTTCAACACGTATCTCAATATGATTCATCTATTTCGAGATATCTTGCAGATACAAATGATGTTTCGGCTGAAGAAATCGCCATAGGATTTGAGAAAGTTAGAGAATTAAGATATGGGGAAAACCCTCATCAAAAAGCAACATTATTTGCTGATACAACAACAACAGGAGGGTTAATAAATTCTATACAATTACATGGTAGTGAAATGTCTTATAATAACTTTGTAGATGCTGACTCAGCATTGAAGATAGTTTCTGATTTTCCCTCCCATGCATCAGTAATTGTAAAACATACAAATCCTTGCGGACTTTCTGTATCAGATTCGCAACCCGATGCCTATCAAAATGCGTTTGACGGAGACCAAACTTCTGCTTTCGGGGGCATTGTTGCATTTAACTCAACCTTAACTATTGACACAGTTAAAGCTATGAGAGGAGTCTTTTTTGAGATGGTACTGGCTCCGGATTTTGACCCTGAAGCTCTTGAGATTTTGAAGCGTCGGCGGAATAGAATCATTAAAATTCAAGAATTGACCACTCATGCAAGTCTTATTGATATTAGGCAAATTAGTGGTGGAGCTCTCGTTCAAACACCAGATGTTTCAGAAAAGACTCAAACTGAGTGGCGTGTAGTTACAGAAAAAAATCCTACGGATCAGCAAATGGAGGATTTAGAATTTGCATGGAAGGCATGCAAGTATGTTAAGTCAAATGCTATTGTTTTAGCAAAAGAAAACACAATGATTGGAATGGGCGCTGGTCAACCTAACAGGGTAATAAGTGTTAAGTTAGCTGTTCAGAGTGCTGGCTTAAAAGCTTCTGGTAGTGTAATGTCCTCAGATGCGTTTTTTCCATTTCCAGACAATGTTGAGGTTGCCAGCAAAAGCGGCATTAGCTGTATCATACAGCCCGGAGGGTCTATTAGAGATGCTGAAGTAATAGATGCTGCGAATGATTGTGGTATACCTATGGTTTTTACTGGCATGAGGCATTTTTTGCATTAGGATTCATTTACAATGAAAACTTCTATCGATATCGTCATTCCGATATTTAATGAGGAAGACGATCTAAGGCATAAAATTACGGAACTGAACCAATTTTTATCTAAATTTAATGAACGATGGAATTGGAAAATTTCAATATTCGATAATGGTTCTATAGACGATTCTGAAAGAATCGGATTGCAATTAGAATCTAATTCTTTAGGTAAAATACATTACCATAGAATGGCTCTACGTGGGCGAGGAAGAGCCCTAAGTCAAGCATGGACAGTATCAGATGCGGATATTGTATGTTACATGGACCTAGACCTATCAACAGATCTTATGCATTTTGAATCTTTGATTTCCGCGATTGATGAAAAGAGATGTCATTTAGCTATTGGGTCTAGGTTGTCTCAAGGGTCAAAAGTAATGCAACGCTCTTTTTTTCGGAGTGTTTTATCAAAGGGGTATAATTTTTTAATAAAAGTGATATTTTCATTAGGCATTAGTGACGCGCAATGCGGATTCAAAGCAATGGATGCGAACTTGGCAAAAAAAATAGTTCCTATGATTAAGGACACAGGTTTTTTTTGGGATACCGAACTATTGTTAATCTCCTCAGCGGCGTCTCTTGATATTTTAGAAATTCCTGTTTACTGGGAAGACGATCCCGATAGTAGGGTTAGAATTATAAATACAATTATTACAGATCTTAAAGGTTTAGTTAGAATGAGGCTTGGAGGTATGAATAAAGCGGCTAGAGAAATTGCTTATAAGCCTGGAAAATAGTGAAATGGTCATTGAAAATACAACTTGCAGTTTGAACTTCTCGACTGTACCATTATCGGGCTATTTAGATCCATTTTTAGGTACGAAATATGACAACGAATGAATTTGATGCTCGAGCACAAGTGCTTCTTGGTGATACCGCAAATGTTGAACTTCAGAGAGCACAAACAATACTACGTAGTGAAAATCTTAACCCATCTGTGTCTTTAGAGCTTTTTTCGGATAAAGATGGAGTTATATGCGGCATTAATGAAAGTGTTGAATTATTAGGAAAGATACTTCCAGAGCGTGGTAGCGAAGTGTGGGCACTAGATGATGGTGATAGCATTAAAGTAAATGAAGTAGTAATGAGAATTAAGGCACCATATAGCGCTATAGCTCTTTATGAGTCTGCTCTTACAGGTATCCTTAGCTCAAGTACTTCATGGGCTACAGCCGCGCATCAATGTGTAGATATGGCGGGAGACACCCCAGTGATTTCAAACGGTGCAAGCGGAATGCACCCCAATGTTGCAGCTGTCATGGATTATTCTGCTATTGTTGGAGGTTGTGTCGGATGTTCAACCATTTTAGGCGCCAGGATGTCGCAGTTAACTCCTTTCGGAACTATGCCAACGTCCTTGCCGTTAATATTTGGAGACACCGTTACTGCTGCCAAGGCTATGGATGATCATCTACCTCAAGGAGTTCCTAGAATTTCTCTTGTTCATGTTCTTCAGGATGAAGCGATCGAGGCATTGAACCTTGCGGAGGGTTTAGGCGAAAGACTCAGAGGGATTTTTTTGAATACTCCGCAAGAACGTGGTGGAGTCACAATTGAATTGGTTAATGAGGTTCGGGCGAGATTAGATTTAGCATCAGCCGCACATGTAGAAATTTTTGTTGGTGGAGATCTAAATCCTAAAAAAATAGAACAATTCTCTAAGGCTAACTCTCCAATTTCAGGCTTTATTGTCAGTAAATATATTTCAGAAGCCCCGCAGCATTTTTTTAATGCTGAATTGCACGAAGTTGATGGAAAACCTGTTGCTCGAAGAGGGAGACTGCCAGGCCCTACGGCCAACTCAAAACTAAGTTTGGTTTTGTAGTCTGTTACTTTTTAAACGCACTAACAATATTGGCTGATCTTTTTGACTCACTTTCGACCATTCTGCAATTTGCTTGCCTCCGACCCATGCAATAGAATTGTTAGAAGTTAACAGAGGCAAACAACAACGGCGATTTCGTGGAATTTTTTGGTCTATAAAATATCTGCTTAAAATTTTTTCTTGGGCCATACCAAGTGGTTGGAATCTATCTCCTGAATTTCGGGTGCGGATCTTTAAACTGGTTTCTCCTAGCGAAGCCCTAAAACTTGCAGAAAGGGAATCTTGTTTCTGTGTCTGCTGTGATGAATCTGAAGAATAACTAGTTACTATAGACCATTCCTTAGAAAGTATTGTTTCTCCTGGAACTTTCAGTTTAATAGGATTAAATTTTTTTGGATCACAAATGTCATTATGGGATTTGTAAAAAGTTAATGTATTATATTCGTTGATGACTTCGACAGCATTTGGTAAAGAGCAAGCTTTTCCACTTTCGCCATTTAACACATCAACGATTTGTTCTATATGGTGATATGTTAAGTTTTCAAGACTGCCAGCGATATTAAAATACGCTTTCCTGAGCAAGCGATTCTTAATGCTAACGTTTAGATTAACTAATTTTGTGATTTTGAGACTTATAGATTTATGAGAATTGAGAGAAGGTAGAATATTTTGAGATAATGCAGTTTCCCAGTAAGTATCGACTAATTCTTTGATTAAATGAGCATCTTCTTGGGACATTGTTGCTAATCTATTTAATGAATGTACAATATTTGGATAAAACTTTTTTATGCTTTGCAAAATTGAATTTCTAATCCAATTCCTTCTAGGAATAAGAGAAAAATTCGTTGGGTCTTCAAGTGGCATAATGTTTGAAATTTTGCAGTAAGACAAGTTCTCTTTGTGAGATGTTGAAATTAAAGGCCTAAACACTGCAAATGAGTGTTTGAATTTTCGTCTAGTTGTATAAATCTGCATTCCCTGCAGCCCTTGAAGTCCTGTACCCCTAAATATGTTCATCATTACTGTTTCAGCTTGATCGTCATAGGTATGTCCTAGAATAATAGCATCAGCTTTTTCTTGGGCAGCTATTTTGTAAAAGAAATCGTATCTAAATTTGCGAGCGGTAGTTTCAAGAGTTGATGTTGTGTCTTGATACAGATTTTTTAAGAACGCAGATTCAATGCTATATTTCATATTATATTCATTGAAAAGTGTTTCAACTATTTTTGCATCATGATCAGATTCAGGGATTCTTAAACCATGATTAAAATGCGCTCCATGAAGAGTTAATGAAAGATCGTCTTTTATAGAATTTAGAACATGTAGGAGAGTTTGTGAATCAGATCCTCCTGAAACGGCAACAACTAGTTTTGTATTAACCAAGCCGAATTTTTCAAAGCTTGATTTCACACGCGATTGTATGTTTTTAACTAATAATGAATTTTCTTTTTCTTCGATATTCACGTCTTACTCTAAAATAAGTGCCCTGTTTCATTTAATGAAACTAATTTTGAATTTCCTGATGTATCTATGATAAGTCTGCTTATTCCACATAAAGATATTACTAGCTTACGATAATTTCTGATTGGCAGATTTAATACTTTTGTAACTAAGCATAATATAGTGAAATTATGACTTACCGCCAAGACTGATTCATTTTCATATTCGTAGCTTAGTTTTAAAATAGACGTCCATGCGATTTCTTGAATTTCTGCAAGGGTATTACCTTCAGGTGGACGTGCATCCTGAGGGTCTGAATCCCATTGTTTTGCAAACTCAGGATATTTAGTTCTCATTTCTATGCTCGACAAACCTTCTAGAAGCCCAACATTGTGTTCTGCTAGCCCTATTAATGATTTGGGGCGCAAGCCGACTTCATTACCAATAATTTCAGCCGTTTCTTTTGCCCTGATAATAGGACTTGTATAGAGTGCTTTCGGATTCTCGCCACTAATTTTAGATGCTATAGATTTGGCTTGTGAAAGACCTGTAGAGTTAAGATGAGAATTGTTGTTTCCTTGGATTTTTCCTTTGCGATTAAGCTCAGTTTGTCCGTGTCTCACCAGGATTAAGTTCATTTTCATTGTCTCCATAAGTATTTGGGTGAATAATCACTTTGAGTAATTCGATTTTCAAGTTCCTCATTTCCAAAATTTCCATACTAATGTTTTTATAATCAAATTGTTCACCTTCAACAGGGATATGTCCCAAAATTTCTAGGACGAATCCCGCAACTGTGTCAAATTCACCCTGGGGTAATTTGACACCTAATTCATCGTTAAATTCGAGAATACTCATGATTCCATCAACTTGAAATTCATTTTTAGAGATTTCTGAAAATTCTTCTTCGGGTGCCTCTCCTTCTTCGCCTACAGGACCAACAACTTCTTCAGAAATCCTTTTCAGTGTCACAAGCCCAGATAGCCCGCCATGTTCATCTACAACTATAGCCATTTGATTTCCAGAGAGTCGCATCTCATCAAACATTGCTGCGATCATTTTAGTCTCTGGGACAAAATATACTTCTCTAATATCCCTTGTAATGGAATCTTTAACATCAATTCCTGATTTAGCCATTTTTAGTAGGATATCTTTAGCAGAAATTAATCCAATTATTTCCTCTTCACTATCTTTGAAAACGGGGAAGCGCGTGTGAGTGTTTTTAGAATATACCTTTAGAAACTGGTTGAGGGTTGTTTCTTCAGGAATTGAAACAATTTCAGTTCTAGGAGTCATTATTTCTCTAACGCGGGTATCACCGAATTTAAATACAGCTTCAAGCAGTGCAGCTTCTCCTCCCTCAAGAGTACCTTCAGCTTCTCCAACATCAATTAATGTTCGCAATTCGTCTTCTGTAATTGTTGATTCTCTTTCTTTACCGCCTGCGATCTTAACTAGCAAGCGAGTTAGTGAACTTAAAAGGGTTGTTACTGGCCAGAAAATTAGATCTAGAAACCTCAAGGTTGATGCATACCAAAAAGCAAGTTTTTCGGGATTTCGTACAGCGAAAGCTTTTGGAGCAGCTTCTCCAAGAATCAAGAGAATAATTGTTCCAAATGCGGTGGCTGCTATAGTTGTGATTGCCAACCCAACTTTTTCCTCAAGTAAAGTAGTTGCAACTACAGTAACTACAGACGCAAATGCGACATTAACAAGATTGTTTCCCAATAATATTGTTGACAATAATCTTTCAGGGTCTTGTAGCATTTTGGCAACCTTTTTCGCTCCGGATTTATTTATGCTCACCAGGTGAGCAATGCGGCCTCTTTCCAATGACAAAAATGCGGCCTCGGAACTAGAGAAAAATGCAGACAAAAGAACAAAGATCCCTATAAGAATTAATCTTAAAGATTCACCTTCAAGCATTGTTAGACCTCCATTTTGTCTAAAGGCTTTTTTGATTTATGGATTATAATTGCGCAAATCACAAGATTAAGCAATTGTTTCCGGCTTTTCTCTCCATAATTCTTCGGCGATCTTGCATGATAAAGAATAATCAAATCCTCGATAATTTAGTGTATTCAGGATTTTGTTTGTAAAAGATTGGTAATTATCTGGATGGAAATTCTTAATGGCTTTTCTAGCGGAAAGAAACGCCAGATGTTCGTCATCTATCTGCTCTATAGCTCCGTGAATTATATCTGGATCCAAGCCTTTTTTTATCAGTTCGGCTTTTATAAAGCTTGAGCTTCTGTAACTAGAATTGGTATATTTATGAACCCAGAATTTTGCGAAAAGTGAATCATTAATTTTATTTTGAGATTTTAACAAATCAATAGTTTTTTGGACCAAGCTAGATGGGAATTTTGTTAATAGTTTTTCACGAATTTCTAATTCACTTCTTGGTCTATATGAAATAAAACGATTTGCAGTCTTAAAAGATTTGTTTAAATTCTTTTGATTGGAAACGTGACTTTGCATAAATGTTATTAAGCTTATGGACAGACCAGCAACTAGTCGTCAGGTTGTTTTAGTCTATTAATAAGATCTGATGATATATCAGGGTTAGATTTCAAGAAAGCCTTAGCATTTTCCTTTCCTTGGCCTAGCTTTGTTTCGCCGAATGAGTAGTGAGCGCCACTCTTTTTAATTATCGAGGCTTCAGTTGCTAAGTCAATAATGTCTCCTTCAAGACTAATTCCTTCAGCGAACATTATGTCGAATTCGGCAACACGGAAAGGTGGAGCTACTTTGTTTTTGACTACCCGTGCTCGGACTCTATTTCCCATTATGGAAGTTCCTTGCTTTATGGATTCGATTCGTCTGAGTTCGATACGTACCGAACTGTAAAATTTTAGTGCACGGCCCCCTGGAGTTACTTCAGGATTGCCAAAAAATACACCTACTTTTTCACGTAATTGATTAATAAAAATAGCTGCTGTATTAGATTTGCTTATAGCTGCTGTAAGCTTGCGTAATGCTTGTGACATTAGCCGGGCTTGCAGGCCTATATGTGTATCTCCCATATCACCATCTAGCTCTGCTTTTGGAACTAGTGCCGCGACACTATCTAATACTACTGTGTCGATGGCTCCGCTACGAACAAGGTATTCACAAATTTCAAGACTTTCTTCTGCAGAATCAGGTTGAGAGAGTAGTAATTCGTCCGTGTTGACTCCACATTTTGCCGCATAATAGGGATCGAGCGCGTGTTCTGCATCAATGTAAGCTACAGTTCCACCAGCTTTTTGGGAACTAGCCATTACATGGTAAGCTAAAGTTGATTTCCCTGATGATTCAGTGCCAAAAACTTCTGTAATTCTTCCTCTAGGAATTCCCCCTGTTCCAAGAGCCATATCTAAAGATAGTGAGCCCGTTGAAATTCCGTCAACTTTTGCAGAAGTGTCTATTTCTCCCAATTTCATTACAGCACCTGTCCCAAAATGTTGTTCAATTTGTCCAATTGCTATATCGAGAGCTTTGTTTTTATCAGATGTTGTCATTACTATACTCACTGTCTGTAATATTTTACTTTTTTGTCAACTAATTTTTAGCACGAACGTTCTAAGATGTCAAGATGATTTTGTTGATTTTAGGAAATTGTTTATCGAGCGAATTTCAGGTTTAATATTTGGATAGGGAGTGAAAATGAATTGTGAATTTGTAAAAGAATCAGGGATTTATTCTTGTTGGGGTGATTCGAATTATTCATGTGAAATGGTTAATTATCATGACCATGAATGGGGTGAGCCTTTAAAAGACAATTTAAAGTTATTTGAATTTTTAATTCTGGAAGGGATGCAAGCTGGATTGAGCTGGAGTACTATTCTTATGAAACGTGATGCTTTTAGAAATGCCCTAGATGGCTTTGATCCTGAAAAGATTTCAAAATACGATAGTAAAAAAATAGAACAATTGCTTGAAAATCCTTCGATAATTCGGAATCGAAATAAGCTTGAAAGTGTAATACTAAATTCGCAAGCGTTTATAGAAATTTCTACACACTATGGATCATTCTCAGAGTATGTTTGGTCTTTTGTCGAATCAAAGACGATTCAAAATAATTTTAAACATATGTCTTTGGTCCCATCAAGAACAAAGGAATCAGAGTTAATGAGTCAATCTTTGAAATCCAAGGGATTTAAGTATGTTGGGCCGGTAATATGTTATTCGTTTATGCAAGCAACTGGTATGGTAAATGACCACGTTATTGCTTGCTTTCGCTGGCGGGAACTAAAATAGTTTTGAAATTGGTTCACTTTTTAATTAATTGATTAATAGTTGAGCCTATTTCTCCAGGAGAAGGAATTATACTAGCTCCAGCAATTGAAAGGGAACGAATTTTTTCCGAAGCTTTAGCAGCCTCTCCTGTAATTATTGCACCAGCGTGCCCCATTCGTTTTCCTGGCGGGGCACTTTGCCCAACAATTAGAGCTGCAATAGGTTTAGTGAATTCACTTTTAATGAATTCTGCTGCTTCTTGTTCTCTAGTACCGCCTATTTCTCCAATTAGAACTACTGCTTTTGTTTGATCGTCATTTTCAAACATTTTAAGCACATCTATAAATGACGTTCCACTAATAGGGTCCCCTCCTATTCCAACACATGTAGATTGACCTATGCCTAAAGCAGTTAACTGCCCTACAGCTTCATAGGTTAAGGTGCCACTTCGAGATACCACACCTATATTTCCTGGGAGATGAATTTGTCCAGGCATTATCCCAACTTTACATTTCTCCCCGGGAGATATTACACCGGGGCAATTCGGGCCCAGTAGTCGAACGTTGCTTAGCCCTTTGATGTATTTAGCAACTTTCATTGTGTCATTAACGGGTATACCTTCTGTAATTGAAGCTATGGTGTTGATTCCTGCATTTGCGGCTTCGGCGATTGCATCTGCTGCAAATGGGGGAGGTACAAATACTAATGACGTGTTGGCTCCTGTAGAATCTACAGCTTCCTGCACTGTATTGAACACAGGAATATCGCCATTTATTATTTGTCCACCTTTGCCTGGGGTAACCCCAGCGACTAGTTTTGTACCGTACTCTTGGCATTTGACTGCGTGATATCCGCCTTCTTTTCCAGTGATTCCTTGGACTAGCAATCTAGTTTCAGAATTTACGATAATACTCAATTATTTCTCCCGACATCTGAAATTGCTTTTGAGGCTTCGGTTAATGATTCTGGCAGAATAACATCTAAGCCAGAACTTGACAGTATTTGTCGAGCCTCTTCCTGATTCGTTCCCATTAGTCTTGCGATTATTGGAGGAGGCGGATTTTTTCTGTCATTCATAGCTTCTATTACGCCATTTACAACCATGTCACATTGCACAATTCCACCGAAAATATTTATAAATATTCTCTTTACCGAGGGGTCAGATAAAATAATACGGGTTGCTTCTGCAACAGTTTCTTGATTGGCAGTTCCTCCAACATCTAAAAAATTTGCAGGGGAAAATCCAGCGTTAGTAATTACATCCATAGTGGCCATTGCAAGACCAGCTCCATTAACCAAACATCCAATGTCTCCATCCAGCTTTACATAATTCACTCCCGCATTTTCAGCTTTTAATTCTAGGGGATCTACTTGGGAATGATCTTTTAATTTAATAACATCAGGATGTCTAAATAGGGCATCTTCTTCGATTTCTATTTTTGCATCAAGTGCTATAAATTCCTGCTTTTTGGTAATGGCTAGCGGATTAATTTCAATTAGTGATGTATCCAGATCTAAAAAAAGTGAATACATAGCTTGTAAGAGTTTCGAAAATGGATTAAACAAAGAGTTTTCCAACTTGAGTGCAATTGCTATTGAACGAGAGATATACGGCATCATTCCAATTGTTGGATCAATATAAGCTTTGTATATAAATTCAGGATTGTTTCTCGCAACTTCCTCTATGGATACTCCCCCTTCTCTACTGCTGATTATAGCAATTCCGCCTGAAGATCCGTCAGTCACCATACTGAGATATAATTCATTCTGAATTTCAACGGTTTCTTCAAGCAAGACCGAAGAAACCGGGACTCCTTCAGGGGTGGTCTGGTAAGTAACTAGTGTAGATCCGAGTAATTTATTTACAGCTTCTTCTGCTGCTGAAGCCGATGAAACTTTAATTATCCCACCTGATTGACCTCGTCCTCCAGCATATACTTGTGCTTTGGCTACTGCTTCTCCGCCTAATGATTCTAGCGCCGAAGAAGTGTCAATTATTTTATTAATCACAATTCCTTTTGGGGTAGGTATTCCATATTTGCACAAAAATTTCTTGGCTTGATACTCATGTAGCTTCAAAATAATTCACCATAACAAGGATTTAATTCATTATATATCTAACTAACAATACATTCTAGAATTTCAGTTGGCGGAGGGGGAGGGATTCGAACCCACGATACCTTTCAGTATGCCTGTTTTCAAGACAGGTGCCTTAAGCCGCTCAGCCACCCCTCCTCAAAGCGCCAATATTATTTTATCAACTATGGTTTTGAAAGGCGAGATTATTGTACTGTTTCTAATTATTATGGTGCAACCTTAAACTTTTTTGTATTAGGCTTCTTAAACATTATTATCAATCGGGCCAGCCAGCCCAGGTCCTCCAGCAGCAGTGAATCCATTACTTGTTCCATGTTTTGAAGAACTGACCCAAAAAGAATATAATTTTCCAGATTTCATTTTAAATCTGAATTTTACTGGCAGGCCAATTAATTTAGATAAGTTTTCTCCATTAGACCATAAAACTTTAACCTTAGTATTATTGGTGTTAATTAACTGACAATTTTCTATGGTATAGGGAGGTATAATCTTTCCATTTATGTCCAATATTTCGATCTTTAATTCCCCTTCTGAGTTGTCAACATTCACATACATGTCATTACCTTCGAAAAGCACAGGTTTTGTGATAAGTACTTTTTCTTCCCTTCCAGCTTCCATAGACGCAAAGCCATCGCGTCTTAATATTGCTAATCCAGTACTGCCGCCTGAATACATTGCATTGTCCTGACGGAAATTTCCTGTTTCTCCTTTTGACAAAGTAGAGCCTTTTCCAGAAAAGGCTGAGAAATAGAACCATAATTCGTCTCGAACTATTAGGCATATTCCTCCGGCTGCATGTAAGTATCCATAATTCCAAGTGCCGTCTTCGCGGCTAGATTTAATAAAAGGAGTTCTATTGTTTCTGTCCCAATGAAATCCGTCTCTACTAAAAGCTATCTGAATGTCAATAATTTTTGGAGAACCGGTTTTTGCGCAAATTGGATTTTGTGGGCCATAAAAAATTGCAAATGCGCCTATCATGAGACTTTCGTATGCGTTAGCATTCAAATCGTACAATTGCGGAGTATCTCCTATTGTAGGATCTGGCCTGTCTAAACAATCTGCTCGAGCCCATTTTACTTGATTTCCCTCATCCCACTGCCCTGCGTGGAGGAAACTTTCATTTTCGTGATAAGCTCTTGCTCTATAATAGGATTCAGGCCCTAAAGACGCTTGTTCGCCTGACGGCCAACTTTCTCTAATGCTGAAAACAAAACGTTTTTTGAAAGGATTATAGAAAAAAGTTGTGTTGTCTCCGCATGCAGATGAAAGCCCGAGATGATTCCAGTGAATTCCATCAGCAGATGCATATAAATGTCCTGCGGCGTCGATTGTGTCATTTTGGTTAAATTTATAAGAATCTTTGGAGGGATTGTCTCTAAAATATAGAAATAATTTGAATCGTTCAGAAGGTTCTGCAAAATGATCTAACCACACTAGGCCACCATCTCTTAAAGCTCCATTCGGAGGTGATATCACTGCATTTGTCCCGGGAATAATATCTAATTCTGGTCGGTCCCATTTTAGTCCGTCTGAACTTGTGGCCAGGGCTGTTCCGTCAAACCAGCCTGCTTGGTACCACATTTTAAATAAATTGTCTTTTGGATCAAACCATACTCCGTCATTGAAAGGTGCGGCAACAGGACAGTGCCCGCTGTTAAGTTCTTGAGGCGTTTGGGGTTCTAAGATTGGAGAAGAGGGGTGGATTTTAGGTGAATGAAACACTCGATTCATGGTTGTTTTTTCAATTAAATAATCATCAACAAAAAGCTGCCGCCCCAATTTGATATCAATAGGTGTTTTTTTTAAAGAAAAATATGGGACCTCTAATGGTGACATATCAGTTGAGACATGTGTATGAACTGATTCAAGCAATCTATTACCTTAGAGTTAAAGTTTGTGTCTGTTAAATATTTTGACAGGTTGTAAATTTTCTGCAGGTTTGAACTTAAAAACTTGAGAGTAAAAATATAATTCGGCCTCTAATGATCTTTGAATGTTCGCAGCTTTGCGAAATCCATGTTGCTCTTCAGGGAAAGGGACGTAGGCTACCGGAATTTTATTTTCCTTAAGAGTTTCTAGCATCCGTTCTGCTTGATTTGGGGGAACAATGGCATCTTCTAGGCCTTGGAGGATTAATACCGGGCATGTAATTTGATCAGCGGAATTGATAGGAGATCTTTCGTCGTAAGTTTTTGATTCTTCGGGAAATTGGCCAACTAAATTGTCAAGATATCGAGATTCAAACTTGTGGGTGTCATTGGCCAGGCCAGTTAAATCTGTTACACCGTATTGACTAGTGCCTGCGGTGAAGAAATCTCGAAATGTAAGAGATGAGAGAGTAGTAAACCCCCCTGCGCTACCTCCCCGAATTGCTAAACGATTAGGATCAGCATTTCCTCTTTTTACAATATGTGATGCGGCTGAAATACAATCATCAACGTCAACAATGCCCCATTTTAAATTAAGACTACGTCTATACTCACGGCCATATCCAGAGCTGCCTCCGTAGTTTACATCTAGAACTGAAAAACCCCTAGAAGTCCAAAATTGAACATTTAAATTCAGGCCGGTTGTAGTTGCGCTTGTTGGACCACCATGAGTAAAAACAATTAAAGGAGGTAGTGTGTTGTCTGGAGCCTGAAAATCAGGATTTGTAGGAGGATAAAAGAATGCGTGTACTGGATGATTGTTTTCTGACATTATTTCAATTGTTTCAGGTAAGGAAATATATTCAGTTGGAAAACTCAGTGTTTTTGAACCTTCAAGCAGAGTGAACATAGAAGAATCAGCGTCAAATAGTGATATTGCAGCAGGTGATGTCGGAGAGGCGGAACCTATTAGTATTTTATTATCGTGAGCTTTTAGTCCTATCCTTGCTAAATCTGTATAGGAAGTTTTAAGTTCAGTAAAATTATTGTCTAGGAGGTCTAGTATTCCTATTTGCCAATTGCCTCTAGTATTAAACCAGCTGATGATCTTGTTTTCATTAATGAATCCGTATGTAGAGACGCCCAGTGTCCACAGCGGCATTCCAAATTCGGCATCTGTCTCGTAGACACATTTCGGAATCCCTTCATTAAGTGAATAAATATTCCACCATCCTGAGCGATCAGACACAAAATGCAACGATCCTTTGGGTGACCATTCAGGTTGAAAAATAGATTCGTCAGCACTTCCAGCTACTATTCTTGAATTGAATACACTTCCATCTTCTTGTATTGCTGCGACATGTAATTCACATCCATCCCAGGGCATATTAGGATGATTCCATGCTAACCAACACAATTCATTTCCATCGGGACTGATTCTAGGGTTTGAGTAAAAATTATGTTCTCCTACTAAAACCCTAGTTGATCCAGTATTGATGTCTATAGCGACAATAGCATTGATGGGCTCGGGTCTTTGGGAACTATGATCTTCTCTGATGCAAATAATTTGTTTGTGTTTTTTATCCACAACTCCATCTGCATATCTGAAAGCACCGACAGGTGTTAATGGCTTCGGTTTGGAATTATTTGTACAAGAATAAATTCGTTGATCGTCCCAGTTCGAAAAATACACCGTTTCAGAATCTACCAGGAAAGAAGCACCTCCATATTCATGTACTTTTGTTCGCGCATTGAATGGATGCGGAATTAGATCCAGTTTTGTTGCAGACTTTGGATTGTATTGAACAATTACGTTTCGTCCTTCTTCATCAGGCCTTTGCTCTGTCCAATATAAGTAATTATCATCTATTGCTAAATGTCCAAACGATACAGATTCTTTTGTTATAGAATCCAGTGAAATTGGAGAAAGCCAACTTCCGTATGGTGCTTTTGTGATCATTGTAGGCCTTTAATAGAAGTAGATAAATAATACCAGATTTCTGTATCGTATCTATCTAATATGGTAAAATCTGGAACCGCACGATACTAGTTCCTAGGAGAATCGAATGGCTACGGTTCATATTTTAGGTGGAGGGACTCCAACTCCCACTCCTTCAAGGTTTGGATCTTCTTATGTTTTCCAATTTGATAAAAATCAATTAATGATTGATTGCGGACCTGCTGCAACACAAAAGTTAGTAAATGCGGGATTTTGGCCGACAGAAATAGATTATCTGTTTATTACACATCATCATTTTGATCATGATGCTGATTTGCCCTGTTTTCTTTTGTGTCGATGGGATCAAAGCATCGGTAAAGAGAATCGATTGCAAATTTATGGTCCTACGCTTACTGAAAAAATTACTCAGGGCATCATAGGAGAGGATGGTTTGTTCGCTCATGACTGGAAAGCAAGAGTTAATCATCCTTTGAGTCAAAGAATTCATGTTAACAGGGGTGGAAAACTGCCTAGGAAACCCCCAATAGTATTTTCAAAAGATATCGGCCCTGGAGAAGTGATTGAAAAAGATGATTTTAAAGTGACCACGGCTCTTGCTGAACACGTTCAGCCTTATTTGGATTCTCTTGCTTACAGAATTGATACGAAGGAAGGTAGTGCGGTTTTTACGGGAGATACTCAGCCTTGTGATTCTGTAATAGAACTTTCAAAGGGTGCAGATGCATTGGTTTGTATGTGCTGGGATGACCAGGAGGTAATGGATTCAACAGGAGAAATGCAAGGACAATGTGGTACTGTAGGTGCTGCAGAGATGGCTCAAAAATCTGGTGTTCGTAAGTTAATACTTTCTCATATTGGTCCAAATTTATCTCAGGAATCTGTGACTGAAAAGGCCATTTCTGATGTGGGGGCGGTTTTTGATGGCGAGGTGGTAGTTGCAAAAGAATTGATGCAGATAAATATTTAGAAAATAAAATTGTGAGGTCAAAATGTCAAAATCTACCGAAGTATTAATAGTAGGTGGCGGAATAGCTGGTTGTGCTACAGCATATTACTTAGCAAAACAAGGGATTTCCTCGATGATTGTTGAAAGTCATGGGATTGGCTCCAAAGCTTCAGGAAAATCTGCAGGAATGCTTAGTCCAGTTCATGGAGCTAAAGAGCCGGGAACAATTGATGAAATTTCATTAGAATCTTTTAATCTACATCAAGTTTTGGCTGATGAATTGATTGAAGAAACTGGAATCGATTTTTCACCAAGGTTCCCCAATCAATTACAAATTGCCATTGACTTGAAGGGAATGGATGAAATTAGGTTCTTACAATCACTTTATGAGAAAGCGGATGATCGATTTGAATCACATTTTTTTGAGTATGAAGAATTAAATTTGATACAACCAGGATTGACTCCCAAAACTTTGGGAGGATTACTCCTTAAAGGAAATACGTCTGTTAATAGTGAATTACTCACTCAGGCGCTTGCTAAAGGAGCTGAACTGAAAGGATCTGAAGTTGTAAATTCTACGGTGACTGGAATAAATAAAGTTGGTCAAAAAATAGAGTCTGTACAGGTTGGGAATGAAAAAATATTTTGTGATTTGATAGTTTTGGCTATGGGCCCCTGGACATTATTTGCCCAGGAATGGTTTGAATTTCGGATCCCAATGTCACCTTTAAAAGGTGAGATTCTTCGAGTTTCTTTGCCAAATTCAGAAAACCTTTTAAGTCATGAGATATACACTGATAAAATCTCAATTTATCCTCGCACTGATGGCTTAGTATGGATTGGTGCAACAGAACAAGAAAAAGGTTTTGATGAAAGTATTTCAGAAGACTCTAGGAAATATTTACTTAATACTGCGAAAGAAGTGTTTCCTGAAGTGCAAAATGCAAGTGTTGATGTTCATACTGCTTGCTTAAGGCCTATAATATCTGATTATCTCCCATTGGTTGATGCGATTCCTTCTTTGCAAAATGCTTTTATTGTTACCGGTGGTGCTAAAAAAGGGATTTTGTTGGCCCCTGCAATGGGTAAAGCTATTTCTGACATGATTTCAAACAATGGACAAACGGATATCACAATTAAAAATTACGGATTTAGTAGATTCTAGATTTGCTGGATAGTTACTTTTCTTGGTAAAATTCTAGAGTAACTTCTTAGATGGGATAAATAATTTTGTCCTACCATCAGGGGAATTTGTGACATACAAGGCTTTGGACAAAGTTTTAAAGACTTGTCCAGAATATCAAAGTCTTATTAAAAAGATAGGGAAGCTGCCTTTGGGCGGCGAGACGTCGTTGCGCATTTTTCGACCGGCAATCCCATTAATTGTTAAAACCCTAATTGATTTAAAAAGACCCCTAATGATAGTAGCTCCTCTTTCAGAAGATGCGAGAAATTTCTATGCCGAATTACTATCTTGGGGTGTATCTGACCAGTCTGTATTTCTTTTTCCTGAAGTAGAAGAATTGCCATTTGAGCGGACAATTTCTGATCCGGAAAATGAACATCAAAGATTAAGCACATTGCATAAGCTTAATCAATTGGATTCTCAAACTCTGGTGATTGCTTCAGCCGCGGCGTTACTTCAAAAAACTATATCTACACAAAAATTTGAATCTCATAAATTCAAAATAGAGATCAATCAGCAAATTCAAATCAATAAAATAGTTAATGCATGCATAGAAATGGGATATTCAGTTGAACCATCTGTGATTTCTCCAGGCTCAATGAGTATTAGGGGAGGCATTATTGATATTTTTCCTGTAGGTTTCGAAGAACCTGTCAGGATAGATTTTTGGGATGATGAAATTGAGTCAATTCGATTCTTTAACCCTATAGACCAAAGATCAATTAAATCTACTAAATCGGTATCAATTATCCCTTGTAAAGAAATGTTGGTGGACCAGAAAGGTTTGCTCAAATTGAAGAATTTTGCTATTGATGCAAATTTTAGAAATTGTAACCCTGATGTGAAACAGAAGTATTTACAAGAAATTGATCAGTTATCAACAAAAAATGAATTCGACGAATCAAATTTTTATTCTGGGTTTTTCAACACTGGAACTTTAATGGATTATTTCCCTACGAATGGATTAGTTATTGCAATTGACCCATATAAAATTTTTACTGCTTCCAAAGAGTTGGATCGACGCGTTGAACACCAAAAATCAGTAAAGCAATCACGTGGCGATACCCCTATACGATTCGCTTCTATTTATTTTCAATCGCAAAGAATACTTGATTCAATCAATGAATTTAGAAGACTAAATATTATTTTTGAAGAAGAAAACTTGACGGATCTATCTGGTGATCCAGCAATTGAAAATTATATTCCGATAAATTCTCCACCAGTGTTTTTGGGGGAAATGGGCAGTTTTATAGAAGAAATAAACGAGAGACTTACACTACACTTCAAGGTGGTTATATTGACTGCATACCCTCAGAGAGTGAAAGAAGTCCTTCGGGAAAATCAAATTGACCCTGATCTAATTCATTCAGATTTAGTAGTTCTAAAAGCGGAATATGGGAGTATTTCTTCTGGATTCATATTAGACAATCAAACTGAGAGATTAGTTTTATTCACAGATCTCGAGATTTTTGGGGTTACAAAGAAGCTCAGGCAAATTAAAAAAGTTCGACATTCTCGAGATCGAGTGCTTGAAGAAATTTCCCAAGGTGAGTACATCGTTCATATTGATCATGGAGTAGGTAGGTTTTTAGGCACTGCATTTTCAGGGGACAACAAGGAGCTAGAGTATCTTGTTTTACAATACTCAGGGAATGACCGACTGTATGTTCCTATGGAACATCTGGATAGAGTAACTCCATATATTGCGGCTTTTGATCATGCTCCAAAATTAACTAGACTCGGTACTAAAGAGTGGATTGGAATAAAAACACGGGCAGAAAAATCGACGAGAGAAATAGCTTCTGAACTATTGGGTCTTTACGCTGGTAGGCAATTGCATGAAGGTATTTCTCATTATGAAGATACTTTATGGCAACAAGAAGTAGAACAATCCTTCCCGTTTGTTGAAACACTAGACCAGATAGAGACCATTAATAAAGTCAAGCAAGATATGGAAAGTCAAAAACCAATGGATAGGCTCGTCTGTGGTGATGTTGGTTATGGAAAAACAGAAATTGCTTTACGCGCTGCATTTAAAGCTATTTCTTCTGGCAGACAAGTAGCATTATTGGTACCAACAACCGTTTTAGCACAACAACACTTTTTAACCTTTTCTCAAAGGCTAAGTGCTTATCCTGTAAATATAGAAATGTTGAGTAGGTTTAGGTCTAAAGGAGAAATTTCTACTGTTTTGGATGGATTGACAAAAGGATCTGTTGATATATGTATTGGAACACATCGTTTATTACAAAATGATGTAGCGTTCAAGAATTTAGGATTAGTAATAGTTGATGAAGAGCAAAGGTTTGGGGTTTCACAAAAGGAAAAATTGAAGATGCTCCGTCAAGAGGTTGACGTTTTAACATTGACAGCGACTCCTATTCCACGGACACTGCATTTGGCGATTGCTGGAGTTAGAGATATGAGTTCTATAGAAACGGCGCCTCAATCTCGTTTGCCGATCAAAACTTATGTCTCAGAATTTAGTGAAGAATTGATTCGCGATGCGATTGTTCGAGAATTGGATAGACAAGGACAGGTATATTTTCTCCATAATCGCGTTAAATCCATTAACAACATTAGATCGATTTTAGAGCGGTTAGTTCCTGAAGCTGAGATTGGAATTGCTCATGGACAAATGCCTGAGAATGAATTGCAAGAAGTGATGGAAAATTTTGCACTAGGTAAAATTGATGTTCTTCTTTGCACCACGATTATTGAATCAGGCTTAGATATTCCAAATGCAAATACTTTAATAGTGAATCGTGCAGATATGTATGGATTGGCACAGCTGTATCAATTAAGAGGACGTATTGGTCGTAGCGGAAGGAGGGCTTACTCATATCTATTATCTCCAAATACGGCAACGATTTCAGAACCTGCTCGAAACAGGCTGAAAACTATGTTAGAGGCAACAGAGCTGGGGTCTGGATTTCGCATTGCTCAAAGAGATTTGGAAATTCGAGGAGCCGGTAATATTCTTGGTAGTGAACAAAGCGGTCATATTGCAAGTATTGGATTTAACATGTATACAAAAATGCTTAGCAATGCTGTCGAAGAATTGAGAACTAAAGAAGTTGTTTCTGCAATTGACGTTACAACAGGGAATGACAACGGGTCAGATGAAAAGTTGAACCAAGATACTGAAATTGATTTGGGAATACCTGCGAATATGCCCGAAAATTACATAGCTGATCTTTCTATCAGACTAGAAGTTTATCAACGTTTATTACATACAAATTCCTTAGAACAATTAGAAGATTTGGAAGAAGAATTAATTGATAGATTTGGTGCTATACCTATTCAGGTTGCGAATCTTATTTTTTTAATCAAGCTGAAAATATTTGCGAAAAGAGCAGAGATAGTTTCAATTATTCGCGAAAATCAAAAGGTAACTTTTTGGCTAGCTGATGATTCAGGGAGTTCCAAAATTGCTTTGCAAAAAGCTTTAGGCAAGAATGTTCATGTTGGAAACAGACAAATCAATTGGAATTTTGAAAATGAGACAGGAGAATGGCAAGATAGCCTAGTTGAATTATTGAGCAAACTGATTGAGTTTCGAGAAAAATTTAATCAGTTTTCATAGCTATAGAGGGAGCGCAGCAGTTAATTTTTTTAAAGTTGTTATTCGAGTGCATCTTGAAAAATTTGGATGGTTTTCATCACGGTCTATTAAAACAGTGATTAATCCTGCATTCTCTGCTCCTATGATGTCAGATTCAATTTGATCTCCAATAAAAACAGCATCAGATGCCTGAAGATTTAACTGATTAAGTGCGAATTGAAATATTCTGATGTCAGGTTTTGTGAATCCTGCATCTTGAGATGTTATGGATAGATCAATAATTTTATTTAGCCCCATTTCTTTACTAAGCGTCATTCCGGGAGTACCCATATTGCTGATCATTCCTAGGCGTAAATGAAGATTTTTTAACTCGGTTAATACAGGCAAAACATCATCGTATAGAGTCATCTGGTATGGAATCTTTGTGATGGTATTCCAGATTTTGGCGCATTGCTCAATTGGAATCTTTATATCATCCCCTTCCAGGATTAGACTTTCATATTTTGCAAAGAAGTAATCTGATTCATGTTTTGATAGATTCTCTAGGGGCATTATTGATTTCTGAGAAGCCATAAATTTATCAGCCAAAGCATAACCTTTTAGAATCCCTTTGTTTGTAGGAGTAATACCAAAATCTTTGAGCGCTCTTGACTGAATTTCAAATCTAGATGGCCTGAAACCTGCAAGGGTGTTATACAAGTCAAAAAAGACTGCTTTGATCATGTTGAGTCTCTAGATAGTAGTTTTGTAAGAAATAACATTTAGATCTGCAATATATCGGTGTTTATTGATCAACGCAAATGATATAACAAATTTAGGGTGAAACAACTGGTTTAATTTTTTGGAATTAGAAACACATGATTACTCAGGCAGTCTTTCAGGATCATATTCTGGATCAAATTTTAGCATTTAATGAGTATGGGATAACTTCTAGTTATTCTAAAAATGGTGTTGACTACTTTGTGAACCAATTTTGGACGTCAAAGCAACGGCAAGGAAATTCTCTTCATGAAATAAGTTACAGAGCGTGTTTTAAATCAGAACTACCTAAGTTTTTTATTACTAGACTTTCTGGGTTTGGTGATATTGTTCATGATCCATTTATGGGTAGAGGAACAACAGCTCTTGAAGCTAGGCTGAACGGACGAATTCCATCGGGAAATGATATTAATCCGTTGTCTGTTTTCTTAATTAGACCAAGAATGAATCCACCTTCAATTGAAGAAATTTCGAACTGTCTAGATACTATTAGGTTTTCTAATAACAATTCTAAAATTAATGACCATGAATTAGATTTTCTTGAATTTTTTCACCCGAAGACTTTTAACCAAATCAGGTTTTTAAGAGAATTGTTTTTGGAACATCTTGGAACAGGACTCAGTGTCAACAATCCAGTTATGGATTGGATCAGAATGGTTTGTCTAAATAGATTAGCAGGACACTCTTCTGGGTTTTTCTCTGGAAGAACACTACCTCCTAATCAGGCTGTTTCTGCAATTTCACAACGAAAGATAAACAAAAAGTATGGATTGATTCCCCCGCAACGAGATTTGAAAAATATCATTTTGCGAAAAAGTAAATCTTTGTTACGTGATAAAAATGCTTCTTCACAAACGGAATATTTTTTGTCAACGGGACTTGCTGAAAACACCCCCCACCTTAAAGATAGTTCGGTTGCACTTGTTGTTACTTCACCACCATTTCTAGATGTGGTTGATTATTCCTCGGATAATTGGATGAGGAATTGGTTTTCAGGTTTAGAATCCACAGCAAATATTATTCCGACTTATAGATCTTCGGAAGAGTGGAAATTTATGGTCAAAGAGGTTTTAAGAGAGCAAGTGCGGATCTTAAAACCAGGAGGCTACTTAGTTTTCGAAGTTGGAGAAATTCGATCTAGAAGAATTCTGCTAGAGGAGTTGGTTATTGAGGCGTCCGAAGGTCTAGATATTGAGTGTTTAGGTGTTTTAATCAATTCTCAAAATTTCACAAAGACATCTAATATTTGGGGAATCATGAATGGTGAAAAGGGAACAAATACTAATAGAATTGTCCTTTTTCAGAAACGGTAGATATTAGATGATGCCAGGAAAATTAAGCAATTCATTTTTATCAGAATTATTGAGTGGCTTAACGAATTCTGATTCGAGGGTCATTCTCGGTCCTTCAGTGGGGGAAGATTCCGCGGTAATTGATTTTCATGACCGGGCACTGGTAGTTAGCTCTGACCCTGTGACATTCGCAACTGAATTTCTTGGTTGGTACCTTGTTCAAATTAATGCTAATGATGTAGCCGTCTCCGGAGCAGTTCCAAAATGGTTTTTGGCTACATTATTATTTCCCAAAACATATTCAGAAAATGAAATACGGTTGGTTTTTGAACAAGTGATTTCAGCTTGCGACAAGTTGAATATTGCCTTGGTAGGAGGTCATACAGAAATAGTTTCGGGAATTCAAAAGCCTATAGGCTGTGGAACGATGATTGGAGAAGCTTTTGGTTCGGATATAATCAAGACAAAGGATGCTCAAATTGGTGACCGTATTGTAATGACAAATGGTATTGCAATAGAAGGTACAGCAATTTTGGCTCGAGAAGCATCCTCAGAATTATTAAATGAGGGAATTAATTCTGAAACTATTGAAAGAGCAGCAAGCTATTTATGGAATCCAGGTATTAGTGTCCTTAATCAATCTTCAATTGTAGCTAAGAACCCTTTTGTGACATCCATGCATGACATCACAGAGGGTGGATTATCAACAGCCCTAAGTGAATTGTCGATTGCTTCTAATGTTGGAGTTTTAGTTAATTTATCAGAGATTAATATATTGCCTGAAACACGTACGGTTTGTGACGCTTTGGGATTAAATCCTTTAGGGTTGATTTCTTCAGGGGCTTTGATTGCTACAGTCAAAAATAAAGGATTGGATGAATTGATTCAATCTTTAGAATCTCAAGGTTTTCCTGCATTCGAAATCGGAGAAATCGTCTCAGCAGATTGTGGTCTGAAATTAAGCAAAGGAAATGAGGAAATCATTTCCTTGCCATTGTTTGAGCGGGATGAATTGGCAAGGTTTTATAGCTAGTTAGATTTACAATACTTTTTAGTCAATTAATTTAACTTTGGAAATGTTCTGTGTGCTATAATTCGGCCGATATGCTAGTTCCCTGCATCAGGAGGAAATGATGTCTACGGAGTTTGCAGTTAACTGGACTGCAGTGATAATAGTTGCGGCAATTGGATTAATGGCCGTACTTTTTTTGTTTGCACTTTCGCGAATTGTTGCCCCTAGTCGGCCTTCCTCTGATAAGCAGTTGCCTTATGAATGTGGTATCAGGCCCAGTCCGTTTCAGTGGACTCAAGTTCGCATCAGATATTATGTATTCGCAATCTTGTTTTTGGTATTTGATGTTGAGGCGATATTTTTGTTTCCATGGGCTATGATTTTTGCCAAATCAAATCCGATAGTTTTTTATGAAATGATATTGTTTATGGCTATTCTAATATTTGGCCTGATATACGCATGGCAAAGGAAGGTTTTGAAATGGGGATAAATTTTTCTGAAGCTATTCCAGATGAGACAATTTTTCAACGAGTGTTACCTAATGCGTTGGTTTGCAAGTCAGATGAATTGTTTGCTCAAGCAAGAAAGTCTTCCCTATGGACATTATCATTTGGGCTCGCGTGTTGTGCCATTGAGATGATTAGCACCCATATGTCACACCATGATTTAGATAGATTCGGCGTAGTGACTTGGCCTTCTCCGAGGCAGGCTGATGTAATGATTGTGGCCGGAACAGTTGTCAAAAAAATGTCTGATCCCATCAAATTACTTTATGAACAAATGCCTGATCCTAAATGGGTAATTGCGATGGGTAGTTGCGCTACTAATGGAGGGCCTTATTATAGGTCTTATTCAGTGGTGATGGGAGTAGATCATCTTATTCCTGTTGACGTCTATGTTCCAGGTTGTCCTCCTCGCCCTGAAGCCTTAATGTATGGTGTAATGCAGCTGCAAGAGAAAATTTTGTCAGAAGCTAAAGGTACTAAGTAGTATAAAAAGGTAAGGATTTGAAAATGGATTCTAAGGAATCTTCAAATACTGAAAATATTCAAATTTTTGATTTGCTTCCTGAAATTTTCTCGGAGCTTCCGGTTCAATTCAAAGAACATAATGATGAAATCATTATGATTGTAAAACCGAATCTTATACGACAAACATGCCTTATAAGTAAAATAAATCCACTTTTGGATTGTGATTATTTGCGTTGTATTTCGGTAGTTGATTATAAGGATAGGCTCGAAGTTAATTATCATCTTTATTCTTTGTCCTTTCGGCATAAATTTGTGGTTAAAGCTGACGTAACTTTTGAAGATCCCAGAGTTCCTTCTGTAGAACCGGTTTGGCGAGCAGCAGAATGGTTCGAACGAGAAGCGCATGATTTGTATGGAGTAGAATTTACTGGCCATCCTAATCCTATGCCACTTTTACTTTGGGACGGATTTGAATTTGAAGGATACCAATTTCCGGGAAGGAAAGAGGTGCCATTTTATGATTATAAAGAGTGGTAATGAAAATATCTGAACAATCTCGTGTCGTAACACCAGATGGTGATGCACTGGACTTGATGGTGAATATGGGTCCCCAACACCCGAGCACTCATGGAGTTTTTCGGTTATTAATTTGGATCGACGGGGAAAAGGTTATTCGATCTGAATCTCATATCGGTTATCTTCATAGAGGTTCTGAAAAACTTTCTGAAGGAGAACAATATTCCCAAGTAGTTACGTTATTTGACAGACTAGATTATGTGTCGAATCTTAATTGTGAATGGGCTTATGTGCTTGCAGTTGAAAAATTAATGCAAATCCAAGTTCCTGAGAGAGCAGAGTACATTAGAGTAATAATGTCTGAATTAAATCGAATTGCGAGCCACATGTTGTTTTATGGGGTTTACGGCTTAGACGCTGGAGCTATGACACCAATATTGTATGGTTTCCGTGAAAGAGAGCGGGTTCAAAATCTTTTTGAGAGTGTTACGGGTGCGCGTATGATGCATAACTATTTCCGTATTGGAGGAGTTAAAGAAGATCTTCCAGATGATTTTCAAGAAAAAATGAAAACTTTAATTAAACATTTAGAAAAAGGTATTGAAGAATGTGATCAGCTTCTTTCAGAAAATGAAATGTTTTTGGCCAGAACAAAAGGTGTTGGATCCATTGATGCTAAAACAGCTATTGATTTTGGGCTTTCTGGACCTTTGTTGAGAGCATGTGGGGTTCCAGAAGACATACGTATTTCGGAACCATATGGGTTTTATGACCGATTTGATTTTGGTATTCCTGTAGGAAGTTCTGGGGATTGTTGGGACAGATATTATGTCAGAATGGAAGAAATGCGTCAGTCCCTTTCCATTATTGTTCAAGCCATGGAACAAATGGATTCAGGGGAAATTTCTGCTTCTGTACGAAGAATTCCAAGACCTCCAGAGGGAGAAGTTTATGTAAGAACTGAGTCTCCAAGAGGAGATTTTGGTGTTTTTTTGGTTAGTGATGGTTCAGACAAACCTTACAGAGTTAAAGTTAGAGCACCTTCTTTTGCTAATTTACAGGCGTTGCAGCATTTGTTGAGAGATGCTTACGTTGCAGATGTGGTAATGGTTCTGGGCTCGCTTGATTTAATTCTTGGTGAGGTAGATCGGTAAATTATGATCTTTTTGTTTCAGGTGCTTAGATGAGTTGGACAAATACCATATGGCTTATAGCAAGCGCATTTTTTTTAATTATGATGCTGTCTTTGATGGTCTTGTTTTTGACTTGGTTAGAAAGGAAAACACTGGCTCGAATTCAAATGAGGATTGGGCCTATGCGAGTAGGATTTCATGGGGCGATGCAGCCATTGGCAGATGCAATAAAGTTGCTAACAAAAGAAGATATAATTCCAGATTGGTCTGACAAGAGGATTTATTGGACTGCCCCAATATTGGTTTTTGTTCCAGCAGTATTGTTATGGGTAACCATTCCGATTTCAGAAGGTATTGTTTTAAGTAATTTAAATTATGGGTTGTTTTACATAGCAGCCATTTCTGTTTTATCGGTTTTGGGATTGGTCTTAGCAGGATGGGGTTCTGCAAACAAATACGGAATGCTTGGGGGATTAAGAGCTGCAGGTCAATTAGTAAGTTATGAAATTCCTTTTATTATGGCTATTTTAGCGATAACAATTTTAGCCGATTCCTTAAATCTTGTTGAGATAGTTAATGCACAGTCTTCATTAGCGTATATCTTAATTCAACCAATGGGATTCTTCTTGTTTTTGACGGCAGGATTAGCTGAATTAGGAAGGACGCCGTTTGATATTCACCATGCAGAATCGGAGGTTGTTGGAGGTCCTTTTGTTGAATATAGCGGCGTTCATTGGGCTATATTTTTCTTTGCGGAGTATGTGAATACATTTACGGTTGCAACTCTTGCAGCACTGTTGTTTCTTGGTGGCTGGGGGTGGCCACAGATACCATTTACTGGAATATATGGGGAGATTCTTTCAATCTTTCTTTTTGCTTTAAAGATTTTCTTGATTGTACTATTGATTTTCTGGATTAGGGGAACTTATCCGAGGTTGCGGATAGATCAGTTAATGGCATTTGGTTGGCAACTTTTAGTTCCCATGTCTTTTGTAAATATAATTCTCACAGCTTTTGTAATCTTTTATGATTTCCCTCTTTGGGTCCTTTCGATTTTATCTGCCTCAACTTTATTGATTACTTTGTATATAATTCATTTGCGTCCGGGATCGAAATCAAAATTAAGCGCTCGGAAGATAATTCCTGCGAGCGAACTGAGGAAACCCGAAAGTTTATGATCAACTTTTTAAAAGGACTAACTCTGACATTAACTACAAGTTTGCGTAAGCCAGTAACGGCTCAATATCCTGCAAAGGATAAGAGACTGCAAATTGAGGAAAGATATATGGGGTTTCCTGCCCTGACTTGGGATTTCCAAGTTGGTGAACCTTATTGCACAGGATGTATGGTTTGTGTGCGAAATTGCCCAACATTATGTATGACTGCAGAAATGAAGGATAACGATTTTTATGAATCAGGTATAAGTAATAGGCGAAAAATTATTGATACATTCGAAATTAACTTGGGTAGATGTATTTTATGTGGAATATGTGTAGATGTATGTAATTTCGATGCTATTGAAATGAGTCGAGAACATGAATTAAGTAAATACGAAAGGAATGCGAATCGTGTGAATTTGCCCACTCTGCTTGAGATGGGCAAATTTTATCAAGAGGAGAGCAATTGGGTGCCAAAGCAGCCTGAAAAAAACAATGGCACACCGGAATCTTCTAAAAAACCTCCTGGGGTTATTAATAGAGTTCGTAGAGTGCCTATTGATTTTATTCCTAAAAAAGGTCCTTAATAAAGTTAAATAAATTATGTTTTGTAGCTTTTAGGTAGATATTTTGTCAGAATTAATATTTTTTTATGTAGCTAATATCCTTACATTAGGCGGGGCTATTACAGTCGTAATAGCTAAGAACATTGTTTATGCTGCATTAGGACTTTTTGTTTCTCTTATAGGGGTAGCGGGATTGTTTTTGATGGGACTTGCGCAATTTTTAGCTCTTGCACAAATATTAGTATATGGAGGAGCTATAGTAATAGTTATATTATTTGCACTCATGCTGACAAAAATTGAAGATTTTCGAGAACTTAGAGATCAAACTCATCGACCGATAGCCATTTTAGCAAGCGTTTTCATTTTTGTTCTCCTAGCCGCTTCGATTTTACTTACCGAAATCAGGACCACCCAACCTAGTGAAATATCTATTGAGAAAATAGGCGAGATGCTTTTTAACCAATGGGCAATACCTTTTGAGGTTGTTTCAATAATTCTATTGATTGCCTTGATTGGAGCAATCGTAATGGTAAGAGTAGGACAAACAGATGATTGATTTAGTTCATTTTCAGCTAGCTAGTGCTGCATTGTTCTCAATAGGAATTTATGGGGTTTTGTCAAGACGTAGTTCTATTCTGGTTTTGATGTCCATTGAGTTGATGCTTAATGCAGTGAATGTGAATTTGATAGGGTATTCTTCCTTCACAGATTTCGGGATGGATCATAGGATCCTTGGTCAGATATTTGTAATTTTTATTATTACCGTCGCTGCTGCAGAATTCGCTCTTGCAGTAGCGATCATTTTAAGACTTTATAGGAATCTTTCAACAGTAAATATTGACGAAATTTCATCACTTAAGGGTTAAATTATTATTGAGAGGATTTGATGCTTGGCATAGCTTGGAGTTTGAGTTGGGTGTTACCCGCTCTTAATTTAATTGCTTTCATGGGAGCTTTGGCTACCTATAGGATTAAAAAAGGGATTGTTGCTGCCGGTTTTTCTCTGGCTGCGATTTTCGCGGCTTTTGTAGTTTTTTGGTTCTTAGTTTCAGAAGTTCTTGAGAATGGATTTTTATCCGATCAAATAACATGGTTTCAAATTGCTGAAACTAAAATTATTTTTGGATTTTATGTTGACCGATTGACATTATTGTTGTTGGGACTCATTACTTTTGTAGCACTTATTGTACAGGTTTATTCATTTGGGTATATGAATAAAGAACCTAGGTTCGGCTGGTTTTTTACAGTTAATGCTTTTTTCGTAGCCTCTATGCTTGTTCTAGTCTTAGCAGACAATTTGCTCTTTCTCTATTTTGCCTGGGAACTTGTGGGATTGGGATCATATTTACTAATAGGCTTTTGGTATGAACGAAGATCTGCTGCTGAAGCAGCGAAAAAGGCGTTTATTACTACCCGAATAGGTGATGTTGCATTACTAATAGGCATAATTGTCCTTTTTAAATCAACTGGCACATTTCAAATATCAACGATCATCGATTATGCTCAGGGTGGCCTGATAGGAAGTCAAACCATTTTGATTGCTAGCATTCTTATCTTTCTTGGAGCGATGGGGAAATCAGCTCAGGTTCCATTTCATGTTTGGTTGCCTGATGCTATGGAAGGCCCAACTCCAGTAAGTGCATTGATTCATGCCGCTACTATGGTGGTTGCAGGTGTATATTTGGTAACCCGGATGTTGCCGTTATTTGAAATTTCTTCTACGGCAATGTGGGTAGTGACCCTAGTGGGCATGTCAAGTTTTCTTTTAGCCGCATGCATGGCAATGGTCATGCATGATATCAAACGGGTATTGGCTTATTCCACGATTAGTCATTTGGGATTGATGATGTTTGCTTTAGGCTGCGGTGCAGCCTCTGCAGCTGTAGTACATCTGTTGGCTCATGGGGTTGGAAAAGCGATACTTTTTTTGTGTTCTGGGAATGTATCTCATTCTTTGGACGGAGAGACCAATCTGATGAAAATGGGCGGATTGTTTAAGAAGTTGCCATTGACTGCAGTGTTGTTTTTGCTTGGATCAATCTCATTGGCGGGGATATTCCCGCTTGCGGGATTTTTTAGTAAAGATGAAATTATTTCGGGTGTTTTAGACGGCAGGGGATGGTTTTTCGTGGGGGTTTTATTAATTGGAACAGTTCTAAGTTCATTATACTTGGCAAGATTATGGATTTTGGTGTTTTTTAAGAAATCTCAATACCAAACAGAAGTTCAGCATCAGCCGAATGTTTTTATGAAGATCCCCTTAATTGTTTTAGCAATTCCAACAGTGGTTTTCGGGATTTCTTTGGCTCAGTTCAATAATAGTTTTTTTGGATTACATGCATGGTTTATTGAATATAGCCAACATCACTTCAATTTCTTGATAGCTATCTTGTCAACTTTGGCAGCTCTTTTGGGAGTGTTCATAGCATGGGTAATGATTTTCAGAAAATTTTCCGAAAATCACTTGATGATTATTTTTAAAAGAATAGAGCGTATACTTCTTAGGAAATTTTTCTTCGATGATTTTTATCAATTTGTAATTGATAAAATAATATTGATAGTTGCCAATATGGTTGCACTTTTAGATAGGAAATTAGTTAATGACATTTTGGTTGATGGATTGCCAAAACTTGTGTATTCAATTGGACGAATTGTAAGAGTTTTCCAGTCTGGACAAATTGGCCATTATGCTTTTGCAATGATTTTTTTTGCAAGTCTAATATTTGCTGGTTGGTGGCTTTTGGTAACAAATACATGAAATTAGGAATTTAAATAGAGCATGATTGAAGAAATTTCACTAGTTTTATTGGCATTGCCTCTTTTAGGTGGAGCTATTATTTTTTTTCTACCTCCAAAAAATATAATTCTTTTGAGGTCTATGGCATTAACTTTTGGATTTCTTACAATGTTACTTTCTTGTTATTTGTTTTTGTCCTATGACCTTGCTTTAGGAGGTATTCAATTTTTAACATCATTGAATTGGCTTTCATTTTCTGGAACCAATCAGTTTTCTAAGGATTCAATACAGTTACTTTTGGGAATAGATGGTATTTCTGCATTGATGATATTGTTATCCGGCGTAGTGATGTTTACGGGCATATTGATTTCATGGAATATTAAGGACCGGTTGAAAGAATATTTAGTATTGTATTTTCTTTTAATTGGTGGGGTTTTTGGGGTTTTTATTTCATATGATTTGTTTTTCTTTTTTTTCTTTTATGAACTTTCAGTTTTGCCTATGTATTTGCTTGTAGGGGTTTGGGGCAGTAGCACAGATTTTAAATCCTTTATGCGCACAAAAGAATACGGTGCAATGAAACTCACCATTTATTTGGTGGGCGGAAGTGTATTGATTTGGATTGCCATCTTGGCAATATTCGTAGAAGCGGGAATAGGATCTTTCAGCATTAATGAACTATCGCAGGTTGAATTTTCAAGGAATTTTCAAATACTTTTCTTTGCCCTCCTGGCGTTGGGGTTTGGGGTTTTGGCAGGGCTTTGGCCGTTTCACACATGGTCTCCTGATGGACACGTAGCCGCTCCCACGGGAGTATCTATGGTTCATGCTGGCGTTCTGATGAAGTTGGGTGCTTTTGGAATTATTCGAGTTGGAATGACATTGCTTCCAGAAGGGGCAAATTTTTGGATGCCTGTAATAATGGTTTTGGGAACAATTAATGTTATATATGGTTCAGTAGCAGCAATGGCCCAACGAGATTTAAAATATGTTATTGGATATTCGAGTGTCAGTCATATGGGGTATGTTCTCATGGGAATTGCATCGTTGCATCAATTAGGATTATCGGGAGCGGTTTTGCAGATGTTTTCCCATGGAATCATGACCGCTTTGTTCTTTACAGCTGTCGGTATTATTTATGACCGTACTCATACTAGAGATATTGATGTTCTGCAAGGCCTAGCCAAAAAATTTGGATTTGCGGCCTCGATTTTTTCTCTAGCAGCTTTTGCAAGTCTTGGCTTGCCAGGACTTAGTGGATTTGTTGCTGAATTGTTAGTTTTCTTAGGATTGTTTAAAACGTACGTATGGGCTGGAGTTCTTGGTATTGTAGGGGCTGCTCTTACAGCAATATATATGCTTAGGTTGATTTCTAGAGTCTTTTATGGGCCTCCATCTTCATTGTTAGATCAGTGTAAGAGAGTTTCAATCAATGAAAAAGTAGGCTCATTAATTTTGGCTGCTTTTATTATATTCATTGGATTAGTTCCTTTCCCGTTTATTAGATTGATTGATGTCGGTGTTTCAGAGCTTTTATCTGGACTAGGGGGATGATTTGGAAGACTTAACTTCTTTAATTCCAGAATTTCTAATACTTGCCCTAGGATTTTCAGTTTTATCACTAGATTTCATTTTTCGACCAACACAAAAAAATCTGCTGGGATATTTTTCGGCTCTTGGGCTCTTTGTAATTCTTGTGATATTAATTATTTTCTTTAAAGGAAAATCAACGGAGATATATTCTGGGATTCTTGTTTTTGATGACTACTCTCATTTTTTCAGATCGTTTTTTTTGGTTATCGCAATTTTTATAGTTTTGATGTCTACTGATTTTGTCAGCAAGCAAATAGAACATGTTGGAGAGTTTTACGCAATAATTTTATTTAGTTTAGCAGGAATGTCTTTAATGGCTGCTTCTGCAGAGTTGCTAATGGCATATATTTCATTAGAACTTCTTAGTTTTGGTCTGTATGTTCTCGTAGCTTTTGATCGATATAATAAAGAATCGAATGAAGCAGGATTAAAATTAATTTTGCTTGGAGCATTTTCTTCCGCAATTCTTTTATTCGGAATTAGTCAAATTTATGGTTTGCTTGGAACCACAATGTTTTCAGGAATTGAGGAAAGTTTACGTTCTATAGTTTCTTTTGAGCCAGGACTTGTTATTGGCATAGTTTTGGTTCTTGTGGGGATCGCATTTAAATTATCTATAATTCCGTTTCATATGTGGGCGCCAGATGTTTATGAGGGAGCGCCATTATCAATTACAGCTTTTATAGCAGTTGGGTCTAAAGCTGCAGTCTTTGTGCTGGCATTAAGATTTTTCTGGCAAGCTATTTTCCCAGAAATTGATCAATGGCAGTTATTATTGATAATTCTTGCTGTTTTGACCATGCTTGGGGGCAACATACTAGCTTTAGTGCAGCATAATTTGAAAAGGTTGTTAGCTTACTCTAGTATCGGGCAAGTTGGATATTTATTGTTAGGATTTATTGCATTGTCATCGACTAATATTGACAATGCTAATATTCCTGCGTTAGTCATGACAGGGGTGATATTTCATTTAGTGGGATATACAATTAGCAGCATTGGTGCTTTTTGGTCTATTTCCTTAATTTTCAATTCGACTGGCAGAATGGATGTAGCCTCTTTAGCGGGCATAGGCAAAGTATCTCCATTTGTATCAGTTGTACTAGCAGTGTCATTATTTTCCTTAGCTGGATTGCCAATATTTGTTGGATTTGTAAGCAAATTTTATCTATTTACGGCAGTCGCTGTCCAAGGATTCTTGTGGTTAGCGGGAGTTGGAATTCTAGCGAGTCTCATTTCTCTTTATTACTACTTAAAACTACTAAGATCTGTGTATATTGACGAAGCTAAAGATCCAGTCAAAGTTTATATTTCGCCAATAGCTGCAATATTTTTAGGGATTTTGTTGTTTTCGATGGTAATTATTGGACTATATCCATCTCCAGTGGTCGAATTAATTGAGAAAGCATCTTTCGCGTTAATTTCAACTCCGTGACTGATTTTAATTTGTTAAAATCAATATATATTTTTTGAGGGAGTGGAAATGTTAGAAGGAAAAAATTATTCTCGTGGTATGGTGATTGTTGCACATGCTGACGATGCTGAATTTGGCTGTTCTGGAACTGTAGCGAAATATTGTAGGCTTGGTTGGGACTTTGTTTATGTTCTTTGTACTGATGGCAGTAAAGGAACTGCTGACAGAAAATTAACTTCTTCTGAAATCAAAGAAATTAGACGTCAAGAGCAAATAGAAGCGGGTAAAATATTAGGACTAAAAGATGTAAGATTTTTGGATTATCCAGATGGAATGTTAGAACCATCAATGGATCTCCGAAAGGATATTGCCCGAGAAATCAGAAGAGCTAAACCGGATGTTGTAATATGCCCATATCCAATGAGAGCCCTAGACGGAATTAGGGGAGGAATTGGCCATCCAGACCATATGGCTGCAGGAGAGGCTACTCTATCTGCTGTGTATCCAGCAGCTAGGGATCATTTAACCTTTCCAGAATTATTAGAGGAGGGATATGAGCCTCATAAGGTTTCGGAAGTCTGGGTAATGGGACACCCTGAACCTGATATTTGGATTGATGTAACTGATTATATGGAAATTTCAACTAATTCACTTATGGCTCACAGTTCGCAGGTATCAGGGCGCAGAACTATTGAAGAATGGGAACAGGTGATGAGAGATTGGAGAGCAAGAACAGCTGAAGATAAGGATATGGAATGCGCTGAAGCCTTCCGACGTATTACTTTAGGATAATATTGCTTATTTAGATGGTTCGGTTAAAATTTTGCGGTTCAAAATAATCATCTCTAATGAAATGTAATATTTGGGACTAGATGATTCAAAGACTTATTGAGAATAGAAAGGGAAAAGAAATGAGATTTCTGACAACATTCAAAAAAACCAAAGAAGGCATCTTTCAGAATTAATGAATGAACTAGTTGATAGGTTCGCGATAGCTAGCAATCTTGTTGATAATTTTTTTATGGATTTAATTAATGGAACTAATCAAGAATCTGTAGATGAAGCATTTAAAGGTTTGGGATTAAGTAGAAGCTCTGTCGAGAATAAATTAATTCAGTTAAATGAAAAGGTTAATCCATTTGACCCTGACAAAATGGGACATAATGCTAGTAAGAAAATCATCTATAAAGCAATCCTAATTATGATGTGGGAACAGGGGATGAAGGACTAGGTATTAAATCAATAATTCTCACGATAACAATGAAAAAATCAATAAAACTCTTTATTATGGAGATGAAATGAACTGGAAACAGTTCATAGGGGCTCCTCATGAATTTATAGGTTTAATTTTGTGATTAGCGATTCTAGTTCAGACTGAGTGTTGGGGTCGATATTTGCTCCTGGGAAGCGTACTTTTGGAGATGAAATAAATCCCCTTAGATGAAGGGCAGCTTTTCTTATAGATATTCCTATTCCTGATTGCCCTTCAAACAAAATTAATGGTAAATATTTATAGAATATTGCTTCAGCTTCATCTCTCGAACTATTATTCATGAGTTCACAAACTGAAATTAAAATTTCTGGGTATGCAAATCCAGTCATTGCCCCTGCGCTGCCTCTTGCTAGTTCGTCAAGGAGGTAAACTCCTCCTAGGCCACCAAAAATCTCCATGCGGTCGCCGATTCGTTGTCTGATTGAAGAGATTTTATTGGGGGTTGGAGGATCTTCTAGTTTCAAGTAAAGAGCGGATGGGACTCTTTCGACAAGGTTTTCGATAAATGATAGTGACATGTGCACTCCTGTAGTTTCAGGGTAGTCCTGTACGACTATAGGAATATCGATGGAATTGCCTAATTTCTCATAAAAAGTCAGTAGTGCGTCGTCGTTGGGTTTTAGCATGGGTGGTGCCGAGACCATTACAGCGGCCGCTCCTAGCTTTTGAGCTTCTATGCTACGGTTGATTACTGTAAAACTACTTCCTCCAGATGTTCCAAGTGTTATTGGAATATTCTTGGCTGAAGAAATTACCGTCTCTGAAATCTGGGTTCTTTCATTATCAGTTAGCTTGGCAACCTCACCTGTAACGCCCAAAGCAACTATGCCTGTGCATCCAAATTCCTCAGCTTTAGTTGCAAGAGTTGACATGCTTTTTAGATCTAAATTTTCGTTATCAAAAAAAGGTGTGGCTAGCATCCAGTGCACACCACTGAAGTTTTCCCGCATAATATGCCTCCTCTAAAATTGAGCAGTATTTAAAACAAAATCTGTTGTTACTTGCTCACATTCTACTTCCTGCTTATACTACCATTATTGTTGAAACATTTTTAAAGATTGGATTCTATGGAAACAATTCAGGTACATAACAACCCAAATTTGGATGCACGAATGGTAATGCAAGTTTTGTCGCAAAATTTGGATAGTAAATATGAGATTTTTTCTATAAGTTCGATGTGGCGGGAAATTATGATCAGGCAAAATTCTTGGAAAGGTGTAACTATTGGATTACGTCATGATGGGAATCGTACTGATTTGATGTTTAGCGGCGATTCTCCAGGAGTATTCCCTGCAGTTTTTACCCAAATGTTTATTGGGAGTTTTATTGCTGACAGAACATTTCGGCGCAAAATCCTTTCAGACGTTCGAACAATCTTGTTAGAAATAGCCGGAAGATCTTCCTGATCTGGAATTTATGGAACGTTAGCGGAAATAATATATGGAGATGCTTCCAGATTATCTTGATTTTGAAGAGTGCCAAGTTTTTCTATTGACATCTTTAACAATCCAGCTTCGGCAAGCAGATTTTTCGCTTTTGTGATTTCCATTCCTGAAAAAAAATTTGATGTGTTTTTAGCAAATTCTGCATCAAAAATGATTATTTTTCCATCACTTTTGGTGGTTCGAATCATTTCAGAGATTATTTGAGATGGATTTTCAAAATCATTAAGTGACATCCCAATAAATGATGAATCGACCGTGTCATCCTCGACGGGCAATTTATTAGCGTTTCCTAATCTACATTCAAGACCATCATAACCTTCTGCTCCAATGAATTTGTCCTGTAGGAATGTTAGCATTTCATCAGAATGATCTACCACGATTGTTTGTAAGGCACCTATTCGAAGTAAACCTCCAGTGATGAATCCAGTTCTACACACAACATCAAGAACTTTATTACCTGCTCCGTTACCTGTTGAAGCGATGTGATCTTGAATTTCTAGATAGCGCGATCCATAAAACATGCGGTTTTCGTCGTCATAATCATATGGGTCAATGATATTGTTCATTTTTACTCCCTCGAGAAATATTACTTAATCGTTTGTAAAACGCGGTTATCTTTTTTTGGTATCTAAGTCTGAAGTAATGGCCCACAAGGAAACGTATGAAAGCCACAAAAGACTAGCAGTGCCAGCATGTAATATTCTAAGTATATCAGGCATTCCAAAGAACACTGCGCTCAATCCGAGAGAAATTTGAGAGAAAGCAATTAGTGAACATAGAATAGATAAACTCAATTCAATTCTACGAATGTTAGCTCTCCACATTTTAAAAGTCATAAAAAATGTTCCCAAAAGAAGTATATAAGCAAGAGTTCTGTGGGAGTCATGAAGTATTGTGGCTTCTGGGATGCCTATGTCACCACACAAAGGGATACCAATGCAACTAAATGAGTACTTTCTAGCTACTATGCTAGAACCTAATAAAATTATTGCTGCGGAAGTAATTAATAAATGCCTGGCACGTCCAGTAAAAAATTTTCTATAGTGAATATCAGATAAGAAATCGAAAGCTGTAATTGTCAGAAGTAAGATTATTGTCATTGCTAATAATAAATGGACAAGGCGAACAAGTGGATTTAATTCGGTAAATACTACAATTGCTCCAAGAAGCGCTTGAATGATTACTGCCACGGATGCTCCAATTGCCATTTTGGATCCAACTGGAAACTGATTTTTGAATTTGTGTGTTACTAATGTTAATCCGAATATGCATAACATTACTATGCCTGCGTACCATCGATGGCCAGATTCGATAAGTGCTGGAATGTTACTTGGGACCACTCCGCCCTCACAAAGTGGCCAGTCAGGGCACCCTAGTCCTGACCCTGACACCCTGACCCAAGCGCCGTAAGCGACTAATCCAACAACCATTATTGCAATTGCCAGTGCATAGGATCCGATGTTTTTGGGGTGAAAATATTTTCTTTTTGAAGCTATCACAATTTTTCCCGCTCGAGATTTAATGTAAACAGAATAATATCATTTTACATTGTACCGCAGCGTGTCGCTAGGCTGAATCTTCAATTATTGAAATCATTAGAATTGAATGATTTAACCCCAACCATATGATATAATGAAACTTCATTATATATAGGAGTTTTCCCAAATGGCGGACTTAAAGACCCTTGAGTTGGAACCAAGGGATTTGCTTGGAAAAAAAGTTGAAACATTGCGAAAATCTGGATTGCTACCAGTACATATGTATGGCCCAGATATTGATTCTCTTTCGTTGCAAGGGGATTTAAAGCTTTTAGCGCGCTTGGTTATGGAAGTAGGAACCAATATCCCTGTTTCAGTTACTGTGAAGGGTTCTGACAATGTAAATATGTGCTTTGTTCGAGAAATTCAAAGACATCCAGTAACGGAGAATATTTTACATGTTGATTTTCTTAGGGTTGATACTTCTAAAGCTGTCCGCGCTGAAGTGCCTATTATATTGGAAGGTCTTGCTCCTGCCTCACAACGTGGAGGTACTTTAATGCAACCTTTGCAGAATTTAATTATTGAAGCGCTCCCTATGGATATTCCCGTTTCATTAGAAATTAGTGTTGCAGAATTGGACGACTTTGAGAAGAGTTTGTATGTATCTGACCTCTTGATTCCAGAAAATATTACTTTGATTAGCTCCTCAGATGACTTAATTGCTCGTGTAGCTCCTCCAAGAATTGAAGAAGAAGAGATTGTTGCATCTACTGAAGAAGATGAAATGAATGAGGGTGATGTTGGAGATACATCTGAAGAATCATCTGATTCAGAAGAGGGTGAAGATAACTAATCTTTAATTTCGGTTGCCCCGCTTATAATTCTTTCTCCAGAAATTATTGAGTTGCCTGCGATTTTAGTAGCTCCTAGGATTCGAGCATTTCCAAAGATTCGAGCATTTCCCGATACTGAAGCAGCTTCACAAATATCAGCATTTTCAAAAACCCAGGCAGCATCTCGGATTTTGGCAGCATCTCGGATTTTGGCTCTTCCAAATATTCTGGCCGTGCCTCTTACTAAAGCAGAGCCGCTGATTCGAGCATTTCCGGAGATTTTGGCATGACCTCCAATTTGTGATGCTCCAAGAATTTGTGCATTGCCTTCAATTATGGATTTTCCAGAAATATTACAAGTCCCTTCAATACGCACATTATCGGAGATAGTAGTTGGGCCTAAAACAATTGGAGATCCCGTAATTAATGTGTTTCCAGAGATTTTTGCTTTACCTTTGATTTTTGCTGATCCTCGGATTTTTGAATTTCCACGGATAATTGTATTTTCAGAGATTGTTGCTAAATCTGATATAGAAACATTGTCAAAAATTTGGGCCTTTCCGCTAATTAGTGCGCCATCTTTAATTTCGACAGAATTAGAGAAGATCATAGAATTTCCTGCAATCCAGCAAGTTCCTTCGTGGGATAGGGCGCTTAATTTGATCTCTTCAGTGAAAGGTAAAAATCCACCTATCATCCCTTTTGGGACATTATCTCGAACTTCTTTCAATGATTTTATTCGATGGAGGATTATTCCATGAGATTCAATGGTTTCATTGGTAAATTCGAACTTTGGGTAGAACATTAATTTGGTTATATAACCCTATGTGGGTCTAATGCTTCATAGTTGAGTTCGATTCCCAATCCAGGCTCATTGGGAGGGCTGACAAAGCCATCTTCAACTTGAAGAGTATTTAAGTATGTCTTGCCCCACATCGGATCTGTGGTATTTCTGTAATATTCTACGGTTAGTCCATTCGGTATTGCACATACCAAATGAACGTGAATTTGCTGATTTCCATGAGGAGCAATTGTAAGATCATGTGATTGGGCTAATGCCGAAACTTTCATGAATTCTGTTACTCCGCCCATAATTAATGCATCTGGTTGAATTATTGACGCACAACGATTTTCAATTAAATCCCGAAAGCCATAACGAGTATATTCATTTTCTCCTGTAGCGATTGGGATGGTGGTTGATTCTCCAATTATTTGGTGACCTTTGTAATCGTCGGGCAATATAGGTTCTTCAAACCAGTAGACGTCATAAGGTTCCATCTTTCGAGCAATTTCGATAGCTTCAAAATGTTTGTATGCGCAGTTGGCATCCACCATTAATTTTATATTTGGCCCAATACTTTGTCTGACTATGCGTACTCTTTCAACATCTTCATTGATTGGCACGCCTCCGATTTTCATTTTAATTGCGCGCGCTCCAAGGGACACACTTGTCTCCATTTCTTCTGCTAACTCTTTTAATCCTTTTCCGTCTTCGTAATATCCGCCCGCAATATACACGGGAGCTTTACTAGAGAATCCCCCTAATAATTTATAAAGAGGCATATTTGCTGCCTTACCTTTAATATCCCAAAGAGCAATATCTATTCCGCTAATTACACGAGTAGAAAGACCTCGCCTGCCAACAAGTTTTGGTTCCCACATTGCATCCCAAATAAGTTCATTGTTCAGGGGGTCTTGTCCAATTAAGTATTGCTTAAAATGATTTACTATCGCTGCACTAATTTCAGGGCCTTCGTGTACCCCTCCAATCAATCCAATACCAGAGATTCCATCATCGGTTTCAATATTTACAACATCTATGCCTGTAAAGTCATAGGTGTGCTTACCGTTTCTAATTGGGGTTGGTCTGTTCCATCTAAATCCCTCGAAGGTCACACTTGTAATTTTCATACGTTCTCCATTTGCATGTAAAACTTTAGGATTTCAGAAACAACTTTTAATCAAGTTTTAAAATGAACCCCGCAGCAATTAAATAGTCAATAATTTGTTGAGCATTTTGAATAGCACTGAAATCCTCAGTGTTTAATTTGATTTCTGGGTCGTTGGGAGACTCGTAAGGATCGTCAATTCCTGTAAATCCAGTTATTTCGCCTCTTCTTGCTTTAGCATACATTCCTTTGGCGTCTCGAGCTTCACAAATATTCAATGGAGTGTCAACAAAAACTTCAATAAATTGTGAGGTACCGACCATGTTTCGTACAGCGTCCCGAGTTGATTGATAGGGACTGATGGCAGCACAAATTGCTAAACCGCCATGTGAAACAATTTGAGAAGCAACATATCCGATTCTCAGAATATTCGTATCTCGATCTTCCTTAGAAAATCCTAAGCCTTTGGAAAGGTGTGTTCTGACTACATCACCATCTAGTATTGAAGTTCGACGACCATATTCCATAAGCATTGTTGTGAGAATGTCTGCTGTAGCAGATTTTCCTGCCCCACTTAAACCAGTGAACCAAATACATATACCCTGTTCATGCTTTGGGGGATAAGTCTCGGCCATTATTTTTGCAACTTCAGGCCTAGTGAACCATTCTGGCAAAGGTATTCCCTTCTGAAGGTAATCTTCTCGTACCTGAGTTCCTGAAATGAACAAAGTTTCTGCCCCTTCGGGTATTTTTGCAACTTCTTCATAGCGATCCTCGTCTCTTAGGTAAGCCAATTCGCTGAATTGTACAAGAGAGACACCTAATTCTTCACTGTATTGCTCTACCAAATCTTGTGCGTCATATGGACCATAAAATGGATTGCCAGAGGAATCATTTCCTGGACCGGCGTGATCTCTTCCAACAATGAAATGATTTGCGCCAAAGTTGCGTCTTATTAAAGCGTGCCATAGAGCTTCTCTTGGTCCACCCATCCTCATTGCAAGAGGTAGAAGTGAAAGTAGGACACGGTCTTTTTCATAATGATTTTCGGTAAGTGCTCTATAAGTTCTGACTCGAGTAAAGTGATCTACATCACCTGGCTTTGTTAGTCCAACTACTGGATGGATTAACAGAGTTCCATCGACTTCAGAAGCTGCACGACGAGTCAATTCTTCATGTACTCGGTGTAATGGATTTCGTGTTTGGAACGCAACAACATTGGAGTGTCCAAGATTTTCTAATTCATTTCTTGTTTGAGCCGGGGTTAATCGCAAGTTCTTAAAATCTATTCTGCTGGGAAGATCAACAACTTTTAATTCTCCAGATATATTATATTTCCCCCAACTTTCCATTTCTGCGACCATCGGATGACGAGTGTCTAATGTTCCAAAAACTTTTTGGGAAACTTCTTTTAGATCCCATTCGTAGATTTCTTCCACATTAATTGTCGCAATTAAGCGATTTTGGGCGTCCCTTAGTGCTAACTCAGAATCAACTTCCACATCATCCTTGTTTACTGGAAGAGTGATCGGTATTGGGAAAATATTTCCGTTCGATAGACGCATGTTATTTAGTACGGACTCATAATCTGATTGATTCATAAATCGATCTAATGGTGAAAATCCTCCTGTAGCAAGTAACTCCAAATCGCATAATGATCTTTCAGAAATTTGAATAGATTGGAGTGTATTCGCATGACTTACAAGAGAGTCTTTTTCTTCCCCTTTTACCAAAAGATCTACTAAAGACCCTCCATAGGGGGTAATTAATTTTGATTGAACTTCAGTTTTGTTATTAGACGGCATTTTTTCTCCCATTATTGTTAGCTATTTCGTGCCCAGGCAGAGCCTAGGTGAATTCCACATTCTTTTGGCATTCCAGATTCCCACCACCACCTGCCAGCACGTATGTCTTCGCCTGATTCGACTGGACGAGTGCAAGGTGCGCATCCGATTGAAGTATATCCTTGGTCGTATAATTCATTGTAAGGAACGTTGTTAGTATGAATATAATCCCATACCTGATCGTATGACCAATTGGCGAGTGGGTTGATTTTAACTATATTGCCATGAGCCGAATCAATTTCTACTTTGGCAGTTTTATTGCGTGTTTCTCCTTGAGAACGACGTAGTCCAGTAACCCAGGCATCATATTCTTTTAAAGCTTTATTTAACGGATTTACTTTTCTGATATTGCAGCAAAGCAATCTGAGAGAGACGCTATTGTAGAATGGATTGACACCGTGTTCAGTGGTCATTTCGGTCAATTCATTTGAATCAGGAAAGTAGACCTGAATGGGGATTTGATATTTCGCGCGGATACGGTCTATAAGGTTAAGCGTTTCTTGAGGGAGTCTTCCTGTATCAATTGTGAAAACGCGAAGATTTTTTGAGATCTTACTTGCCAAATCTAGAATTACTAGTCCTTCTGATTGGAAACTAGTACAAATACCAAGTTTTTCAGGGAAGGCGTTTATAGCCCATTCCAAAACTCCGCTAGCGTCTAAAGACTCGAATTGAGTACTAAATTCCTTAGGATCTACTTTATCTAAAGATAGATTTTTGATGTTATCTTCAAATTTCTGTTTGAGCATTTTCCACCTAAATTTTGGCAATAAAAAACCCCTGGATTTTAATCAGGGGGCCAGCGAACTTCTTTAAGGTTTTAAAAACCAAGAAAATTACAAGGTACTTGCCTCCCTGTACGTACATGTACAGGAACACCTACACAAGCAATTTACTATGTTTATGTCGTTTAAATTCATTACTACGAAATTTTATTCTTGAAATATTTAATTGTCAAGGTAATCACTCATCTCATTATAATTATTCTAGATCATTCAGGATTTAAAAGACTGTCAGTAATTGCTAAGTATACGTCTTCAAGAGTTGTTTCAGAAACCGCATAATTTGAAACATTCATGTTGCGGATTTTGTAGAGGAGTTCTGAGTCTTCTGCTCCGTATATTGTTTTTTCGATGTTTTCTGTAGAATTGAGCCGATAAGATAATTTATATTTGTACCCTAGTCTGGTTTTTAAATTTTGCACTGTATCGATTGCAAAAAGTTTTCCATTTCGCATAATGCCTACTCGGTCACATAGTGCTTCAGCTTCTTCCATGTAGTGGGTAGTTAGTACCAGAGTGGAGCCTTGGTTCTTATAGTCTTTTAAAATGTTCCAAACGTCACGCCGTGATTTTGGGTCTAATGCTGTAGTAGGCTCATCTAGAAGGAATAGTTTGGGTTTTGCTAAAGAAGCAATACCTATAAGTAAACGTCTTCTTAGTCCGCCTGACAAGTTTGAAACGAGAGTATTTCGGTATTCACTTAAATATAGATAATCAGTGAGTTCATCCGCACGGAATTTTGCATCTGCAGATGAAAGCCCTCTCATTTTCCCGAAAATTCTCATCAAATGATAAACAGTATACCTGTCATATGGTTTTTGCTCTTGGGGCAGAATACCCATTAGAGATTTAGCTTCTGTAGGGTTTTTAACTACATCAATTCCAAAAACTTTAATGCTACCAGAGGTGGGTATTACCTCTGTAGTTATTTGTCTGACTAGTGTGGTTTTCCCTGCTCCATTGGCTCCAAGTAGGCCAAGAATTTCTCCCTGATTGACTTGCAATGAAATATTATTATTTGCTAACACATTTCCTTTTTTATATTTTTTATATAAATCATGCACCACGATAGGCGGTGGGTAGTTTTTGTTAATTTCCATTTGAACGCCTGTTAGATTTTATGGATATTTATATGTATCATATAACATAAACAAAGATTTTTTCTCAAACCATTCCCCTCGTCTGATATGCGGATTTTTAAGCAAAAAACCAAAACTGATCATGCCAGAGTATTGAATGAACTTGCAGGTGTTAATCCGGAGATCTCAATAATTTCTGGACGATTGAAATTTGTTCGTGATGCTGCCACAATTCTCGAGCTCAGATTATTTGCAATGAAGCAGGCTATTCATTGGCACTTGTTAGGATCACTAGTATTTCCTATGTCCACATTTTTTTTCGCAAGAGGACTATCAAATTCTGATCCTGAGTCACTCAGAAGAATAATGGTTGGAGCTCTAGTTTTCGGATTGACGCTTCAGGCAGTTAATGCTGTATCTATGAACATGATAAGCGATCGATTCCAAGGAAGACTGAATTTAATTGTAACTATGCCGGTATCTAAATTTTCGTATGCCATTGGAATGATTGCTTATACATTTGTTCAAGCCTTAATGACATTGGTAATTCTTTTGTTGGTAGCAACTTTAATAGGTATTGATTTCAAAATTACCTGGAGTTTATTGCCAATATTGGCAATGTTAATTACAGCTATGAGTGGAATGGGAATATTTATGTCGAGCTTTGCTCCTTCTGAGGAAGTTGGAGGGGTAATCACTAGTATGTTCAGTATTGTAATGGTGATGATTTCACCAGTTTTCTTTTCAATGGATAAGGCGCCAATTGCATTACGGTATGTAGGATATATTTCTCCGGTGAGATATGCAGCAGATGCATTAAACAAGGCTTTATCCGGGAATAATGATGTAGTAATTGAAATGATTGTATTAGGATTTATAGGTGCTATAGGATTAATTTTAGGTGTCTGGAAGATGAAATGGAGGGATCTCTAGGATTCTTATTGATTTCTTAATTCAGCTCTTTTTATTTTTCCGCTAATTGTTTTTGGTAATTCCTCTACAAATTCTATTAATCTAGGATATTTATATGGAGCTGTTGTGGTTCTTACATGAGTCTGGATTTCTTTAATCAGTACGTCTGAAGGTTCGAAACCTTCAGACAGTACGATGAATGCTTTCACGAGTTGGCCTCTGACTTTGTCTGGGATTCCTATAACAGCACTTTCCACCACTGCTGGGTGTTCAGCTAGAGCTGACTCAACTTCGAATGGTCCTATTCTGTAAGAGGCGCTAATTATCACATCATCTGCTCTACCAACGAACCAATAATATCCATCTTCATCTCGGCTGGCTCGATCGCCAGTGTAATACCAATCACCTTTGAATGATTCCAAATTTGCTTCAGGATTTCTCCAGTATTCTTTAAAAACACCTACGGGTTTTTCAGGACTCAATTTAATCGCAAGATCTCCCTCAGATCCATCTATAATTTCATTTCCATAGGAATCTAAAATTCCCATATTAAAGCCAGGGGCTACAACACCCATTGATCCAGGCTTATATTTCATTCCAGGAAATGTTGCAGTACATAGAACAGTTTCTGTTTGTCCGTAACCTTCCCAAATTTGCAGACCCATATCTGATTTCCAAACCTGGATAAGTTCTGGTGTTACAGCTTCTCCTGCTCCTACACAATGCCTTAATGATTGAGGATGGATTTTAGATAAATTTTCCTGAACCATCATTCTATAAGCTGTGGGTGGAGCAAAAAATGTACTTATGGGATGATCAACAAACATTTTAAGCGTGAGTTCTGGATCAAACCTTCCTCTATGGTCAGCTATGAATATTGCTGCACCCATATTCCATGGGGCAAAAAAACAGGTCCACGCTGCTTGTGCCCAACCTGTATCTGATAACGTCCAATGAACATCTGTGGGGCGGTTATCTAGCCAATAGCGACCAGTAATATAATGACCAATCGGATAGGAAGAGTGTGTATTAAGTACCATTTTGGGATGCCCAGTTGTTCCTGAGGTGAAATAGAGCATTAATGGGTCAGATGAAGGGTTTTGGGGGTTTTTAAAGACAGTAGATGATTTAAGCATCAAATCTTCATATTCTCCAAATCCTTTATTCCCGCCTATAACGATAATTTTTTCCAAACTAGGGCAATCTTTTTGGATTGATTCTAATTTCTCGAAATTTTCGGAGTCTGTAAATGCTACTTTGATATCTGCTATATTGATGCGATAGGCAAGGTCTTTGGGCGTTAATAACGTGGTTCCTGGTACAGATACAATATTAGATCTAATGCATCCTAGCATTATTTCCCACCATTCAACTAACCTCGGTAACATAGTGAAAACACGGTCACCTTCTGAGAGCCCTAAACCTACTAATAGGTTTGCAACTTTTTTAGAACGGTCGCTAAAATCTGAAAAAGTAATTTTTCTAAGATTATTTTGGTCATTTACCCAATACATGGCAATTTTTTGTCGGTCATTTGCCCATTTATCGAACACTTCATAAGTCCAGTTGTATCGTTCTGGAACATTGAGGGTAAATGATTTATAAGTTTCTTCGTAATTACCTATCTGATATTGATTCGACATAAATTTATCCTGTTAGTTCATGGCGAACGATAGCCGTGCCTTTTACCAGAGATTTCAGTTTTAATTGACATAACCATCTGGGTAATTGAAAAAACCCGCAATCGGGACTAACTGTAATTTTTTCAGGATTTACTCCGGATTTTAATATTAGACGAATTCTCTCTGCTACATCTTCAGGAGTTTCTACATAAAATGATTTGATATCTACAACACCAATTCCTAGTTCCCTTTCATCTCCAAATTCAGCCCAAAGGTCACTTTCTATCATTTCTCTGTTTGCAAATTCCATCACGATTTGATCTGAATTAGTGTCCAATATATCTGGGAACATCCATTTGTACTGTCTTTTACCTCTAGGTCGACTTGTTAGGTTTCCAAAACATACATGCAGTGCATGTTTGGCATCAACTCCTTCAACACATTTGTTGTACAAGTTAACCCATTGATCCATCTGTCCAGGGATAATGGCAAATGATGGTTCGTCGATTTGAATATAATTTGCTCCTGCGTCGGCTAATGCCCGTAGTTCTAAATTAATAGAGGTAGCAAATTCGAAAGCCATTTCCATTCTGTCTTTGTAGGCTGGTTCTGGCCGAATATGCATTGTCATAGTGAGAGGGCCTGGGCACGTTGCCTTAATTGGCTTTTCCGTATTTTCATTTGCATACTTAAATTCATCCACGATTCCTAATCCATTGGGTACAGTAATGTAGTCTTCTGCGTGGTACCTTGGAGGTGAATCATAGCCATAAAGGCCAGTCTTTCTCAGTTCAGGATCACGTACAATTCCCTTCATTCTCTTAGTGAAGCTTTGAACGAAATACCATCTACGCATTTCTCCGTCTGAAACAATATCTATTCCCGCTCTTTCCTGATCTAAAATCGCGGCATTAACGGCGTCATCATATGTTTCACTAATGTCTGTTAATCCGTAGTTTCCCTTTTCAATTTCTTCAATTGCTGTCCAAAACCATCCCGGCATTGAGTGGCTCCCAATTACAGTAGTTGGTAATAGTGGCAATTTTTTTTGTGACATAATTATTGACTCCAAGTATGTAACATATTTTTCAAAATCCAGTAAATTTTTATCTTCTAGCGTTTATTCCTGCAATTGCTTCTAGAGATTTGACGTATCCTTGAATACCATCAGTCCCTGCTCCAAGTTGTTGTGCAGCCCTGAATAAATTGCTTACAGTAGGAGTGGTGAGTAATGGCACTTGTAATTCGGCCGCAGCTTCTTGTACCAATCTAAGGTCTTTTTGAGCGAGATCAACCATGAATCCAGGAAGAAAGTCACCATCCAAGATTTTTTCACCCAGATTTTCCACCATCCAAGAATTGGCTGCGCCACCAGTGAATGCTTTCATAAGTGCTTCTGGATTTCCTCCAGCCTTGATTGCAAATACAAGTCCTTCACATAATGCGGCTAAATTTCCTAGCCCAATTATTTGATTAGCAAGTTTAGTTGTTTGGCCCATTCCGTTAGGTCCGCAGTGAGTAATTCTGGCTCCAAGAACGTCAAAGATGGGTTTGCATCTTTCAAATGTGTTTTCCGAACCACCAATCATAATTGATAATGTTCCGCTTAAAGCACCAGGTAGACTGCCACTTACTGGAGCGTCCATCATCTCAATTTCCTTGGAACTTAGTTTTTGTGCAATGTTTCGAGTGACACTTGGAGAAATTGTGCTCATATCAATTACTACTGATCCAGAGTTAGCTCCTTGAAGAACTCCGTTTTCTCCAAGTATGACTTCTTCAACGTCTGGTGAATCACTTAGCATAGTGATAATGATGTCACTGTGAGACGCTACATCAGATGCGGAAATACCTGCTTCAGCGCCAGCACCTACTAATTCAGCCATTTTAGATTCTGTTCGATTCCAACACCTCACAGAAAATCCTGCTTTCAGAAGATTTTGACTCATAGGATTTCCCATAATTCCAAGACCGATAAAACCAATTTTTTCAGACATTTGCTACCTCATACACTTTGAATTTCTGGAAATTATATAACAATTTTTTTTTGGATTGCTTATTTGATGTAATCATGCTATTTCCAGTTTGTAAACACGTTTTTCATTGAGAGATTATGTCTCAAATGCTATTCTGAATTTAAATGAGTTAAATCATATAGTTTTATGAGGATTTTTCAAATAAAACACATTTATTACGGTTGGTTTGTACTGGCTGCTTGTTTTTTCGCAACTTTAATTAGCGGTGGAGTTAGATCTTCATTCGGCGTTTTTGTAATCCCCATGGAACAGGAGTTTAATTGGACTAGAGACACTATTTCATTTGCTCTTGCCATCGGAGTTTTTTGTAATGCAGTTTCAACACCTATTATAGGCTGGATTTATGATTCGCGGCCGGATGGGGGGAAGACAGTAATTACTTTAAGTTTGTTGGTACTAGGAGCAGCAACTATTCTCCTAAGCTTAACTTCAAATATTGTTTTTCTGATTGTAGTTTATGGATTTTTGATTTCAACTGCTGGTACAGGAGTTGGATTCGTGACAATTCACGCACTAATTGCTAGGTGGTTTAATAGAAAACGTGGGTTTGCATTATCTGTTAGTTCTGCGGGAGTTTCAGTAGGTTCTGTGTTATTTGCTCCATTTGCAAGTTATCTAATTCTTCTCAGCGGATGGAGATTCAGTTGGGTAATTTTAGGGGCTTTTATATTGTTTTTAGCTTTTCCTCTTGCACTAATCATCTTACGAAACAATCCAAAAGATGTTAACCAACAAGATCATCCGGAGCTTAAAAGTATTGATGCGCAATCGACAACAACTGCATCTGAGTTTAAAACTTCTAGTACTTTGTCAAATGCTTCTTGGAAGCAGATTCTAAAAAGTCTGCCTATTTGGCAATTGAGTATTGCTTACTTTGTTTGTGGAACTACTACCACGATGATGGCTGTTCATTATGTGCCATTTGCAATTGACCGAGGGATGAATCCAGGGAATGCTGCTTTAGCTTTTGGATTTATGATGGGAATCAATGGATTAGGTGTGGTAATGATAGGATTTTTTTCTGATTTTATGCAACGGAAAAATTTGCTAGCAATTACCTATTCTGTTCGTGGTTTAGCTTATGGTAGTTTGTTAGTTTTTGACGAAATATTAGGGATTTGGGTTTTTGCATTTGTTGCAGGTCTTTCTTGGATTGCGTCAGCTTCACTGACTTCATCTATTGCTGCAGACATTTATGGATTGAAAAAAATGGGCACGATTGTTGGGATCATGACTTTTTCTCACCAAATAGGTGGAGCAATAGCGATTTATCTTACAGGGTTTTTATTTGAAAAGACGGGCGGTTATGAATTTCCGTTCACAATTGCGGGATCCTTGCTTATTTTGGCCGCTTTGTTCAGTGTTACAGTAAGTGAACGAAAACTGTCTGAAAGATATCAAAAAAACTTGTCCGCAGAGATGTCATAATGTTCAATTTTAAAATTTTTAATTTACTTCATCATGGAGAACCAGCTGATCCAGTTCTTCTTGGGTGGTTACAACATAAGATTGACTCTATTTTAAATCTTGGTCCTGGAGCAGCGGTAGTATTGTTTGGAGCGATAATACTTTTGATACCTATTCTTATTTTGGTATTTTTTTGGCTTAATACTAGTAATACTTCTGATAGTTGACTAAATTTCTCTTGCAACAAGATCTTGCACTAAGAGTTGTAATGACAATGAGATCAAAGGTAAGTTCTATAGTTTGCTGTAATGGACAGGTCATATACAGGCTAACCCACTTCATAGTCTGAGCTATTTTCAAGATTGCGACTTAGGAATTTGACGAAACAAAGAAGGGGCGGTTTGGATTTCCAAACCGCCCCTTCTGCTTGTCATAAAATAATTTAGTCGTAAGTTAGAACCGTTCTTGCAACCTGGCCTTTTTGCATATCTTCAAAAGCTTGGTTAATGTTTGCTAATGGCATGGTTTGGCTGACTAAGTCTCCAAGTTTGATTTTACCACGAGCATAGAGATCGACTAGTTGGGGAATTTGTACTCTGAATCGATTAGATCCAATACTTGAATGCTGGATTCGTCTTTCACCCCAACTCCAGGCAGGAATTTCTAGCATCGTTCCTTGAGGAACCATACCAATTAATGTGGCAGTTCCGCCTCTTCGAAGCATGTGGAAAGCGGCTTCAGCGGTTTCTTTTAAACCGATAACCTCGAATGAATAATCAACACCTTGTCCATCTGTGAGTTCGAATATTCGTTTGCTAATGTCAGTATGAACGGATGCATCAACAACATCTGTTGCCCCCATTTGCATTGCCATGCCTAGTTTAACTTCTTCACGATCGATCGCTATTATTTTGCCAGCATTTGCAAGGTTAGCTCCTTGGATTACATTTAGTCCCACACCTCCACAACCTATTACGGCTACAGTTGCACCGACTTCCACATCAGCGGTATTAATAGCGGCTCCAATTCCAGTCATCACTCCGCATCCTACAAGTGCCAACTCTTCGTATGGAATATCATCGTGGCCTTCTATTTTTACAGTCGCATTTTCATGGACTAACATTTGTTCGGCGTGAGTTCCCAGTCCAGAAAGGGCGAAAAACTTTTCCCCATTTTTACTAAGCCTAGGAGTTGATCCTGATTCACGTTCTAATTCAGATTTGTTCATACACATATTTGGTCTGCCAGATAAGCACCTTTCACAGTTGCCGCAAAAGCTAGAAAGACAGGTTATTACCCTATCTCCAGGCTTGACATAACTTACAAGCTCTCCAACTTTTTCAACGGTTCCCGCACCTTCATGTCCAAGTACGGTAGGGGTGTTTTGTGAATAAAGTCCTTGTAAAAAATGTAGTTCACTATGGCATACTCCAGAAGCACCTGTGCGTATAAGTACTTCACGTGGACCAGGTTGGTCAATTGCGATATCGTGAATTTCTACGGGTTCGTTAGCTCCTACCATGATAGCTGCCTTCATAGTTTCCTCCAAATCAAAAAAAGTTGCTTAAAATTCCTCGGAGATTAGCACGGGTTGATCTATCTTGCAAATAGTTGATATTTGAAATTAGATCAGAGTAGCATAGTCGAATGTAATAAGATGTTTAAAATAACGATATATTGGAGGTATTGAATGAAACTTTTGGTCTTATCTGGGGGCAATCATCCATATAAAGAAACAACACCTATATTGGAGAGCTTTTTAACAGATGCGGGGTATTCTTTGACAGTTTCTGAAGATGCATCGTTGCTGTCAGGAAAAGATATGGAAAATTATGATGCATTAGTATTTAACACTCTCAGATATGGGGATCTTGCTTTAAATGAAAAAGAACAAGAAGGCCTGATAAATTTTGTTTCTGAGGGAAAGGGTTTCGTTTGTATACACGTTTCAGGGCAGAGGCCAGAGAATTGGGATGAATACCAGGAAATTACTGGGGGTGGATGGATTACCAAGGTATGTAAACATTCCCCATACGGTCAATTTGAAGTGACAGTATGGGATGAAACCCATCCATGCTCGAAAGATTTGGAGAAGTTTATTGCAAATGATGAATTGTATTATGAATGCCCTGATAAACCCAAACAGCTGGGATGGTGGGACGGAAATGAAGTATTTCTTGCAACAGAGTGGCTTGGTTTACCAAGACCGATGGCGTGGACAAGAAAATATGGGAATGGTTTGGTGATGCAAACTTTATTAGGCCATGATGGATTGAGCTTTAGTAATCCGGCTTTTCAGCAAATAATAATTAATGGTATCGAATATGTTACTGGTAGGATTAAAATCAACTGATTTGTCATTAATTGCGTAAAATCTGTTGTATAATCATCGGAATTTAAGGATCAGAATTGAAGGAGGACAAAATGGCAGTAAATTGGGGTGTTATTGGAGCAGGCGGAATTGCAAATGGACGGATGATTCCAGAAGCATTTCTCCCTGAAGAAAATGTAAATTTGTTGGGTGTAGCGGATGTAAACCAAAAAGCTGCTGATGAGACTGCTGAGCGGTGGGATGTTAAATCTTATGACAATGTGGAAGCACTTTTGTCTGATCCAGATATAGAGGCTGTATATATTCCTGTACCTCCTTTTGCAAGGGCTGAAGTCACTATGATGGCTGCAAGATTTGGAAAGCATGTTCTTGCGGAAAAGCCCTTAGCGATGACAGGTGCAGAATGTGAACAGATGATAAAAGTTTGTCGTGAAAATAATGTTCAGTTGGGTACCGGTTTTATGATGAGACACCACTCAATTCATATGAAAATGAAAGAGCTTATTGATGCAGGTGCTATTGGAAAGCCTGCTGGATTACATGCAAGATATTGTTTATGGGTTGCAGAAGGAAAAGGGAAAAGTTGGAATTTAGATCCCGAGATTGTTGGTGGGGGTCCTTTACAGAACCAAGGTTCGCATGCAATAGATATTTGTAACATGATGTTAGGAAACATAAGAGATGTTAATGCATTCTCTGATAATGTGACACATAATTATGGCGTGCCGGATATGGAAACGCTTCTTGTAAGGTTTGAAAATGGAGCTCATGGTAATCTTGATATTTGGTATGGTGTTCCTAATTGGTACGGTCGAAGGTTGTTAGAAGTTTTTGGAAGTGAAGGTATTTTGAGAGCTGAAGAAACCTTGGGACAATTGCCTGGGGGAACACTTTATTACCAAAAAGCCGTCGATGGAGGACAGACAGAATCTGTTCCAGAAGAGATTCCAGTGACTCCTCAAAATACCTATCGTGCACAAGTGAGAGAATTTTCAAAAGCTATTGAGTCAGGAGAACAATATTCAGTTTCAGGAGAACAGGGCTTGCATGTGCAAAGAGTAATTGATGCTGCTACCCAATCTTCTGCTCAAGGCAGAACAATACCCGTAGATATTGCAGAGGTGTAGTTTGTTTGATGTGAGGTTTTTTCTTGGGAAAATGGTGAGTATATTATGTCTCAAATGACAGGTGGCGAAGCTATAGTTAAGTCTTTAGAAAGTCAGGGAGTGGAATATGTTTTCGGAATGGCAGGTCATGCAAATTTAGCGTTTTTAGACCCCCTGATCGATTCTGAAATAAAATTTATTACTGTACCGCATGAGCAGATTGCCGCTCATGCTGCTGATGCATATTTTCGAGTTACTCATAAGCCTGCAGTTGTCACAACTACGGTTGGCCCTGGGGCTACAAACGTTATTGCTGGCATGGCCGATGCGTTACTGGATTCTTCTGCAATGGTGGTGATTTGCGGTGGTATTCCTAGTTTTTATAGTGGAACTGGAGGATATCAGGAGATGAACGAACATGGAGAAGATCAGCAATTTGAACTTTTCAGGCCTGTTACTAAAAGAGTATTTCGTGTTGCACATGCTTCACTTTTACCCCATGTGATTTCAAATGCATTTAACTACGCACTGTCTGGAAATCCTGGTCCAGTCATGGTTCATGTACCATTAGATTTCTTGTCTTACAAATCAGATTATGAACTAAGAGATTTGCCTGCTCATAGACCAAGCACTAAGAAAATTTTGGCTGATCCAAATCAAGTGCATAATGCTTTAGATTTATTAGTTTCTGCCGAAAAGCCGCTGATTTTTGCTGGTAATGGAGTTTTGCTAAGTGAAGCTTCTACGCAATTGACTTCTTTGGCTGAATACCTAAATGTTCCAGTAGCAACTACTATGAGTGGGCAGGGAGCAATTAATGGCGAGCATCCACTTAGTGCTGGATTCACTGGTGTTGTAGGCACTCCTGTTGCAAACGCATTAGCACGTGATGCTGATGTAATAATGGCGATTGGTACCCGAATGCCTGAGATGGATACTAGTTCTTGGTCTAGTGAAAACTTTTTCAACTCTAAACAATCAAAATTAATTCATATTGATATAAATTCTTATGAGATTGGGAAGATATATCCTGTAGAAGTGGGAATTGTGGGTGATGCAAGGTCAGTTTTGGAACAAATGATTGAGCAAGTTCCAAATTTTTCTGATCCTAAAACCAGTACACCTTGGGTTGAAGGGATGATTCAAGAGAAACAAAAATGGTTTGCAGAACTTGCCGAATTTGAACAATCAGCTGAAAAACCTATTTGCGTGGAAAGACTTTTGGGGGATGTAAGAGATTCTATAGATTTGGCATCAGGCGGCAAAGGAGTTTTAATTAGCGGTGTAGGCATTAGGCACGCAGCCGGCCAACATTTTCGATTTAAGACCCCTGGTACTCATATCGTGGGTAGTGGATATAGCACAATGGGACAAGAAGTTGCGGCTGCCTTGGGTGCAAAATTAGGAAATCCTGAAGTTCCAGTAGTAGCAGTTGTTGGGGATGGGGCGTTTCGTTCAACACTGCAAACGGTGATCGCTGCAGTAGAATTTAAAATCCCAGTTGTCTGGGTAGTAATGAATAATTATTCGTACAATATTATTGCTTTTTATCAAAATCGACATTGGAAACGATTAACCGGGACTGAATTTCGGATTGAGGATGAAAAAGAACCTTACAATCCTGATTTTGCAGCATTTGCTAGGTCAGTAGGTGCTGGTGGAAAGCGTATAGAGAATCCTGAAGACTTGCGACCGGCAATTGATGAAGCAATTAAATCCGAAATCCCATATGTTCTAGACGTGATTACTACTGATAGGCCTCGTGCAAGGGCATCAGGGTATTGGGATGTGAATGATGTGCTTTCTTCAGATTGGGACGGGATTGCTCCATAGTTGAAAATGTCATTCGATATGATTAATAAAAAGTTATAATTGTATTGTTCTTTGATTGACATTATGTGTGCTAATAAAGTATTATTCACAAAATTATTTAATGGGATGGGTGTCTAAACGCGCCGATTCTATTGTTGTATATGTGTCAAGGTCTAGGGAAAATTTTATACCTTAGATCAGTAAAATTTCCGAAGGAGGAATGACAAATGCTTACAAAACACACTAAAGTTGTGGTGTTTTTGGCGATGACTGCAGTGATTTCTTTGATGATGGTTGCTTGTTCTAGCGACGATGATTCATCATCTACTCCTGCAGCAGCTCCACAAGCAGCCGCACAAACACAGGGGGCTCCAAGTGCTCAACAGGCACCTGCAGCACCATCTGGTGTTTCAGCCACAGCAGTTCCAGCACCTGCAGCAGCAGTTGCAGCTGCTCCTGCTAAGGCTCCTGCTCAACAGCAATCCGCTGCTCAAGTGATTGCTAGTAAAGAAACTGCAGCTGGTAAGGTGACCCTTGCAGCACCAAAGGTTATGGCCGCTGTTTCTGGAACCACTTATAACGAAGCTCCTCAATTGGCAGCTTTGGTTGTAGCCGGTTCGTTGCCATCTGTAGATAAAAGATTGCCAGATGAGCCACTTGTAATTACACCCTATAACGAGGTTGGTAAATATGGTGGAACTCTTAACAGGGCTCACAATAGTGCAACAGACTTTTGGAACTTTGGTCGTCTAGACCGAGCTGGAGCAAAATTAGTCCAGTGGAGTATGGATAGTACGGCTATTGAGCCAGCAATTGCTTCTACTTGGGATCTTTCATCTGATCTAACAACGTATACTTTTAGTTTGCGACCTGGTCACAAATGGTCTAACGGAACTGCGTTCACGGCGGATGACCTTGAGTTTTACAATAATCATACTTTGAATAACGCTACTCTCTGTCCTAATAATACTGCCACAATGAAATCATCTACTGGTAACACTCCTGAGTTTACTAAGATAGATGCAACAACTATTAGTTGGAAATTTGATTCTCCTTATTCCACTTTCTTACCTGCTTTGTCAGCTACTGATACTGTAGGCGGAAGTCCTTGTAACGAGCATATAATTTCAGGTGAATATATGTCTCAGTTCCATGAGGATACAGCTGATGCAGACGCTCTAGCTGCTATGATGGCAGAAGAGGGTTTTGATACTTGGAAAGATCTATTCAATGATCGACAGAACTATCGAATTAAAGGACACAGAGGTCGCCCAACATTGGGTCCATGGTATATGTCTACTCCATGGTCAACTGATATAGTCCGTGGTTCTAGAAACCCTTATTTCTATCAGGTTGATACTGCTGGTAACCAGCTTCCATATATGGACGGATTACAGTACAACTTTGCTAGTGACTCCTCAATTATTACTTTGAAGGCAGTTGCTGGTGAAATTGATATGCAAGGAAGGCACGTTCGAACCCAGGATATTCCTACACTAATGGAAAACAGGGATCGTGGTAATTACGATGTTTTCCTATGGCCATATTGTGGAGGAACAGTTGCTAGTGCTTACTTCAACCAGACTTATAAAGGTCCTGAGTCTGTCGTAACTACAAATGTCAAATTCCGAGAAGCATTGTCTGTAGCTACTGATCGAGAAGAGATTAACCAGACCGTATACCAAGGCCTGGGAATTGCTGGTCAGTCAGTACCACCTTCAACTGTTGGCGGATATCCAGGTGATGACGTTCGCGATTATTTGACTGCATATGACTTAACAGATGCAGTAGCTAGATTGGATGCCTTAGTAGCCAGTGGTGAACTTGGCGCTAAAGATTCCGACGGTTTCTACACTCTTCCAGACGGTTCACCACTTAAGTTAATCTTGGATGGATTTGATGGATTCGGTTCTTGGACTCAGGTTCTTGAGCCTCTTGCTCAACAGTGGAAAGAAGCCGGCATTAATGCTGAGCCTTTCCCTGGTCCTCGTCCAATAATTGATGACCGCACCACATCTAATGAGATGATGGTTCGTGTGGAGTGGATGGAGACAGCATGTAATACATTTGAGGGACGAGCCCGAACGAATATCGATAACCTGTGGGCTCCTTTGTGGGTCCGTTGGGTTAATGGAACTGATGGCGCTGAAGAGCCACCAGAGTGGGCTAAAGAACTTAAAGAGATGCACGAACGTGCTCCTTCCCTAGATGCCGCTGGTCGAAATGCTCTTGAGAAGGAACTCTATACTAAGTGGACTTACAAAATGTTGGACATTGGTATAGTCACTGAAGCTAAACAGCCTTTCGTTGTTAGCAGGCAGTTGGGCAATGTTCCTCCAGTCGCATTCTTCAACTGGGCTTATAGGACACCTGCACAAGGCAGACCTGCTCAGTGGTACTTCAAAGATTAATTATCTTTCTAGTTAGTTAAAGCTTAATAACTCGCCGGATTTCTGAAAAAGAGTTCGGCGAGTTATCTTTATATGGAGGTTTAATTAATGTATAATTCAGGTGAATTTAATTAAATTGCTAGGCAACGAGTGGGGTAAAATTGTTACCTTTTATAATTAAAAGATGCTTAATATACATACCGATGCTATTTTTATTTTCAATAGTGGCATTTGCAATTATACAGGCTCCCCCGGGAGATTACCTGACAGATTACATTGCTGCTATGCAAGCAGCTGGTGAACATATTAATCAATCAGAAGTAGAGAGTCTTCGAGAGCGTTATGGACTAGGTGAGCCAATATATGTTCAATATTGGAAATGGTTCTCTGGAGTTCTTACGTGGGATTTGGGTGAATCTTTGGAATGGCAGCAACCAGTCACTGAATTAGTGAATTCTCGGTTGGCTATGACTGTAACATTGGCATTGTTTACCATTTTATTTGTTTGGACTATGGCGATACCTATTGGAATAATTTCCGCAGTGAAGCAATACTCTTGGATTGATAATGTTTTTACTACTTTGTCCTATATAGGTGTAGGCACTCCAAACTTTGTTTTGGCATTGGTTATTATGTGGTCTGCATTTTATTATTTTGACCTGAGTGTTACTGGGTTATTTTCTAATGATATGGTGGATGCCCCATGGTCGTTTGCAAAGATCAAAGATCTTTTAGCACATATATGGGTTCCGATGTTGATATTAGGTACTGATGGTACTGCACGAATTACTAGGATTATGCGAGCTAATTTGCTGGATGAGTTGAATAAACCATATGTTGAAACCGCTCGAGCAAAGGGTTTGTCTGAATTAAAATTGCTGATGAAATATCCTGTGAGACTTGCTATCAATCCATTGGTTAGTACAGTTGGCTGGTCTCTACCGCAGCTTTTTTCAGGTAGTTTAATTGTTGCAACTGTTATGAGCCTAAATACTATAGGACCACTTCTTTTAAGGGCGTTGCAGTCTCAAGATTTTTATATGGCGGGTTCGATTTTATTTATTTTGACGACATTGACCCTAATTGGAACTTTAGTATCGGATATTTTATTAGGTTTAATTGACCCACGAATTAGATTGGAAGGATAGATAGTTGGTCGAAATTAGTCAAGAAACTGTTCTAAAAGAACTTGAAGAACAGGCTCAAGTTACTTCTCAGAGAAGACTGATATGGTTACGTTTTCGTAGACATCAATTAGCATTCGTGGGAATGTTTATTTTACTTTGTTTTTATTCTGTAGCGATTTTTGCTGAGTTTATTGCTACTCAGCATCCTCAAGTAGATTTGGCAGAAAGCGCGTACATTCCTCCTCAAATGATTCAACCTTTTGATGGGATGAAATTTAAACCTTTTGTGTATAGTATTCGGACACAACGAAATCCAGAGACGTTCAAGATGGAACATTTCCCGATTAAGGAAGAAAAAAATTATATCGATTTTTTTGTGAGGGATTCCAAACATACTTATAAGTTTTTAGGTCTTTTTAAAACAGATCTTCACTTAATGGCCGCTTATGATGGATTTGGTAATCCTGCACGATTTCATCCATGGGGAACTGATAGATATGGGAGAGATTTTTGGTCTAGGGTTACATATGGAACCCGTCTATCAATGAGTATTGGATTAATTGGGGTCGCATTAAGTTTATTTTTAGGAATTCTTCTTGGTGGTATTTCAGGACTAAGAGGTGGTGTTGTGGATTTACTTATCCAACGGCTGATTGAATTCCTTAAGGCTATGCCAACTATTCCATTGTGGTTGGCTTTATCAGCTGCAATTCCTGTTCATTGGTCAAATGTTCAAGTCTATTTCACGATTACGATTATTCTTAGTATATTGGGATGGACTGATTTGGCACGAGAGGTTCGAGGTCGTTTTTTGGCTATGAGAGAAGAGGATTTTGTGTTGGCTGCCCGAGCTTATGGGACCAAAGAATTAAATATTATTTTTAGGCATATGGTACCTTCATTCGTTAGTCATATAATAGCTATTGCTACACTTTCAGTTCCTGCAATGATCATTGCAGAAACTGCTTTGAGTTTTTTGAATTTGGGATTAAGGCCGCCAAGTATTAGTTGGGGTGTTTTATTATATGAAGCTCAGAATATTTACTCTGTTGCGTCTGCACCATGGCTGCTTGTTCCCGGCGTATTGATAATAATTGTCGTTTTGAGTTTTAATTTCATGGGTGACGGACTACGTGATGCTGCTGATCCATATTCGAATTCTACTGGCTCTTAGGAGAAAATGTTGAAACAAACTAATTCAAGCGAGCAGATTCTTTCTGTAGAAAACTTAAAAGTTCATTTCCCAATTACAGGTGGATTGATTAAAAAAACTTTAGGGCATGTACGCGCGGTTGATGAGGTGTCATTTGGATTGGCCGCAGGTGAGACGTTGTCATTGGTTGGGGAAAGTGGCTGTGGTAAGACTACTGCTGGAAGAGCTTTGATGCGATTAGTTAAGCCTACTGGCGGTATAGTTGATTATGTAATGAGGGACAATTCTCGTATTGATATCCCTAAGGCTAGCAACGATGAATTGGATTTGGTTCGACAAGAGATGCAGATAATTTTTCAAGATCCTTTCGCGTCTTTAAATCCCAGGATGACAATTTTTGATATTGTTGCAGATCCTCTAAGAGTAAATGGACTTGCGAGTGGGTCTGAATTGGAAGATAGAGTTGCTGAGATGATGAGGGTTGTTGGTCTTTCAACTTCATATATGCAAAGGTATCCTCATGCGTTTAGTGGTGGACAAAGGCAAAGATTGGGAATCGCTAGAACATTAGTGATGAATCCTAGAATGATTATTGCCGACGAGCCTGTGTCTGCTTTGGATGTATCTGTTCAGGCCCAAATTCTAAATTTGATGCAAGATCTTCAAGAACAACTGAATTTAACATATTTGTTTATTAGCCATGATTTGAGTGTAGTTCAATACATCAGTCACAGGGTAGCTGTAATGTATGTTGGTAAAATTGTTGAAATAGCTTCTACAGAAACAATTTTTACTGCACCCAAGCATCCATACACTCAGGCGTTGTTGTCATCAGTTCCTGTGCCAAATCCTCAAGTCAAGTCTCGTGGCAAAGTTTTGGATGGAGAAGTAGCCGATCCTGCAAAACCCCCATCAGGCTGTTATTTCCATCCTAGGTGTGAGTTTGCTAAAGATATCTGTCGTACGCAAGAGCCACCAATGGTTGAAATATCGGGTAGTTCAGGACAATTCTCTAAATGTCATTTTGCTCAAGAGATTAACTTGCCTGGAGTTCCAGCTTAAAAAGAATTTCTGACAGTCTAAAAGTTTTTTTACGTGACGGTTAATGTAGGATTACGCAAAGGTTCTGCAATTTCACCTTCTTTTAGAGGATATGCTTCTTTTTGATAAATTTGAATCCTGTGAGCAGCATAATCTGGAATATATAATTTAAAGTCCTCACCCATACGAACACTCATTGGAGCTCTAAATCGTTTAGATTCTTCAAGAGATCGCATCTCTCGAAGTCTTAGAGGCACGGCATTAGACATCATGTAAGTTCTAGCTGCCTTACCCATTGTTGCATCTCCAATAAACTTATCTACGAATCTTCCAGTTTGATCAAATTGCTGAATACGATTATTCCCCCAGTCGGCTACATATATGTCGCCGTGTGGATCTAGAGCGAGTCCCGTAGGTCTATTGAATTGTCCATCATCATCTCCAGATGTTCCAAAGGACATGATGAATTTTCCATCATTAGTGAATTTTTGAATCCTATCGTTTCTCCAGTCAGCGACATATATATCACCTACTTCATCGATTTCGATTCCCCAAGGTAAATTCAATTCACCTTCTTCAGATCCATAAGAACCAAATGAGGACAAGAATTTTCCATTATTTGCAAATTTTTGGATCCGATGGTTTGTTGTATCAACTACATATAAATTTTCTTCAGAGTCGAAAACGATTCCTGATGGTCTATTTAGTTGTCCATCTCCATCTCCATATTCACCAATTTTGCGGATAAATTCACCATCTCTAGTGTATACAAAAACGCAGTGTTTACCTTCATCAGAAATCCATAGATCTTCGTTTTTATCTGCTAAAACTTGTACGCCTGAACCAAGTGTATTTTCACCGGTACCACTCCATCCCCCTAAATCCTCATCATCCCAATTGAATCTCAAGATTTGCATGGGTAAATGGTTGAGAGAATATAGTCTTCCTTCTTGTCCAATAGCAATATCAGCACAATTTGTGGTCATTCTTCGCATACCCAAACTGGTTAGATATGGGAATCCTGCTCGTAAAAGCCCATAAGGTCGATTAATTGTAGTAACCACTATACACCTCCGTGTATTCTGATAAGTGTTCTTCAAAAATCACGGCCGACGTGACAAATATTCACTCGCCGGCCGTGAAATAGTTTTTATAAATATGGTTGTTAGTTGAAGATACCTTGTAGTTGTTCATAACTACCGTTTACAACTGGCTTTGCTTCTACTTTCATCCATTGTTCAAGGATTGTTGAATAGTAACCGCGATAGTCATATGTATGAACCATATCTTCACCATTCAGCCACTGACTAGGATCAATTGATGGATATTCAGAATAAAGTCCCCCGTTTACCCTATCTCCTATCAGGAATGCTCCACCTCCTGAACCGTGGTCAGTTCCAGAACCATTATCTTTGATACGTCTTCCAAATTCGGTCCATACCATCATAATCACATTTTCAGCAGCATCATGTTGTCTGAGATCATCCCAGAAGTCACGAATTGCTCCAGCTAGGTCGCCTAGTAATTTTGGTTGTGTAGGATTCTCATTTGCATGGACGTCATATCCACCTTGCTGTGTATACAAGATTCTTGCACCAAGGTCAGCTAAATGTACTCTGGCAGCATCTCTCAGGCTTTGGGCAATAGGGTTGTCTGCATATTCGACATTGGATTTATAAAGTTGAGGAGCTTTTTTAAGTTCTTCTGCCCCTCGAAGCACATCAAGCCCAGTTTGTGCTAGATAATCCATTACTGGACCAGTCCCAATCGCTTGACTATACATATCTTTGAAAGTAGTGAGTGCCTGAACGCGTTCTTGTTGATCTGAAAGTCCAGTCATTAATCCGTAGTTATCTAAACTTCCAACTGAAGTCACGGGAACTCCACTAAGTGCTAATGATCTTGACAGACCGCGACCGAAGTTGACTCCAGTCAAAGGGTTATCACCATTGGGATCTAATTCGCGGATTACTTTTCCAAGCCAACCTTCTGTGCTTATTTTATCTGGTTCACATGTGTGCCAGATGTCTTGAGCACGGAAATGAGATCTACTTGAATTAGGGTATCCAATACCCTGGATTACAGCGACATCACCTGCGTCAAACATGTCTCTAAGAGGACCCAACATTGGGTGCCAACCATACATGTCATTCATGGGAAGGACGTCCTCTTGCGCAATGTTTACTTTAGGTCTTGAATCATAGTATACATTGCTACCATAGGGGATTAGTGTATTCATAAAATCATTACCGCCGCCCAATTGAACGACGACTAAAACTGGTGGTTTGCCATTTGTTGTGGCAGGCATTTGTCATTTGCTCCTTACATATATTATTAAGCGAATTGATACTCTCTAGAAGAGACGATTAGTTGTAACATTTTTTTAATCTTTTCAGCACTTTCTTCATATTTCTCGTTGGAACTGAAATCGAGTGCGCCTTCGGATTCGGCAGTCATTGTCAGTGCATCTTTTGTTGATTGGTTTAACTCAATTTGACCAGAAAGTTGCAGCATGGTTTCAACGAATTCAGATGACGAAAGTGATCCGGCAGACTCAATTTGTTCAATTATTTCTTTGACGCCAGGTTTGCTTACATCAATTTCATTAACTGAGAAGTTAATTCTTTCATTGAGTGTTCCTCCGTCAATCCATTCGTGTCCAGTATGCCATCCTTCAACAGTCGGGGGATTCATGATATGTTGTCCCATATCTGCTGCGGCAGCTACCAAAGATTTCAGACCTTGCTCAGGTTGTCGGTGAGTTCCAACCAATTTAATTGTGCTTACAACTAATTCTACAGGGTTCTTAACTCTCTTGAATCTAGAGTTTTTAAAGAAGTCTGAATTGAGTAATACTCTCATTATTGATCGTAGATCACCATCGTGTTCAAAATATGCATCAACTAAAATCTCTATTGCTTGGGGATCTTTGGGCGGTGTTTCATTCCATGCAGGTACTTGTACTTCATCGGCAACAAAAAAATTGTACAAATGTCTTGCAATAAATCTAGCCGCTGCAGGCTGAGAGACAATAATATCAATAATTTCTTCACCGTTGAAATTTCCTGTATGTCCGAGGAAATGTTTTTCTCCTGCATCATGATCATCTGGATCATATTTAAAAGTAGCTTCGAAATGCCCATACGGATAAAGTGGAAGAGGTTGGATAAAAGTCCATCCAGTAAATGCTCGAGCGGCACTCTTGATGTCATCTTCTGTATAGTTACCGACTCCCATTGAGAAAAGTTCAAGTAATTCACGACCATAATTTTCGTTGATCTGAGACTTATGATTTTCATTGTTGTCGAGCCAATTTATCATCGCTGGATCTTTGGAAAGATCAAGGAGAATATCTCGCATGTTTCCTAATCCATTTTTTCTGAACATGTCAATTTGCGTGAGCATAGTAGGAACATGCTCACTTTTATGCCAAGCGGTAGCAAAAACCTGATGCCACAACAAAGACATTTTTTCTTGTAGGGCTCGTGGACTATTCAGCATATGGTATATCCATCTGCCACTCCAATCGCCCAGACCATCTCTAGCAGCTTGAAAATCTGGACCCAGCATAGGGTAGAATCTTCGCAGTAGATCTTCTTCAGGTTCTTCAAATCTTTCAGGATTTACAAGATCTTCAACGATGTCTTCATATGATTTTTCAGCAAGCTTTTGTAACTCGAAATGATTCGCGCCAAAACCAGCACGTCTCATTAAGTGAGCTATTAAAGCGGTGTCAGTATTAGGCATAATATATTAATCCTCTTAGATTTAATCACATCATTATTCATATATTAGGTGATCATGCATGTAATAGTTCAGGATTCTATACTATTTTGGTCTTTTCTTCAATAGGAAATAATTAAAAATTGTGTCATAGTATTAACAAAAATATTTAAGGAAGGTTGATGGTTTTCCCATGATTACACCGATCACATCCGGTCCGAAATTTCATTGGTTTG
>MDTE01003656.1_pt1 | contig 127087 bp, 120 predicted proteins | sample 811231 | NCBI WGS metagenome assembly MDTE01 (sample SAMN05326651, study PRJNA326480) | marine metagenome | isolation source: seawater | place: Indian Ocean: Red Sea | collected 2010 | reverse complement strand
CGGCATCCCGCCCGCCATTGCCATTCGTGTCTTCGAACACGTGGCCGCGCGCTGTTTCGGAGGCGGCTGGCACGCCGCAGGCCTCGACTGCCGAGGGTACCCGAACCAGCGCCTGCACGGTCAGCAACCCCAGGCCAACCAAGGCCACCCCACGCAGTGTGTCGCGCATGCTCACGTTGTTCATAGATCACCTTTTTCGACCAGCGCCGAACCACCGCCCAGCTTCCGCATCGTCCTGCAATACACCAAGGCTCTCGCAGAAAATGGCGCGCCCGGCAGGATTTGAACCTGCGACCCTCGGTTTAGAAGACCGATGCTCTATCCAACTGAGCTACGGGCGCTTCTTGTAGCAATACAGTTTGTACCATCATCGCACGATAAGGTTGTTAGGCCCGATCATTTGACTGTAAGCATGACCAACACAGTAAAATAAATATCAAAGGTATGGCGGCATGGTGCTGCCAAGATTGTAATGACTCTTTTCAGAGGTTTTCTTGTCGTTGTCGCCGTTATCGTGGTCGACGCTATTGTGTCGGCCGCAAGCGGATGATGTACCCGAAATCAGACAGACTGAAATCCTTAAGGGGCCATCGTCCATTCGCGGATGATGGCTTTTTTTTATGACTACACGACGAAGTGCTGCGATTACTGAAGGTCCGAGTCGAGCTCCGGCACGGGCCATGCTAAAGGCCGTCGGTTTCACAGATGCCGACTTGAAGAAGCCGCTGATTGGCGTGGCGAATACTTGGATCGAGATTGGACCGTGTAATTACCACCTCCGCGATCTTGCTGAGGAGGTCAAGGTGGGTATTCGCGAGGCTGGTGGTACGCCCATGGAGTTCAATACGGTTTCGATTTCAGATGGCATCACGATGGGGAGCGAGGGTATGAAGACCTCCTTGATTAGTCGCGAAGTCATTGCAGACTCAATCGAACTTGTTGCGCGCGGGAATCTTTTTGATGGCATTGTTATTTTGGTCGGATGCGATAAGACCATTCCTGGTGGGGCGATGGCGCTCGTGCGACTCAATATTCCTGGACTTGTTCTCTACGGTGGATCGATAGCGCCGGGGCAGTGGGATGGCAAGGACGTGACGATTCAAGATGTCTTTGAGGCGGTTGGAACTCATGCGGCGGGACAAATGACCGACGAGCAGTTGTGTGCGTTGGAGGATGTTGCATGCCCAGGTCCAGGCGCCTGTGGTGGACAGTTCACGGCGAATACAATGTCGACCGTTTGCGAATTACTTGGTGTTTCCCCGATGGCCGCCAATGGGGTACCTGCCATGGTTGCCGAAAAAAATGATGTGGCCAAGCAGGCGGGATCGTTGGTGCTTGAGTTGGTCCAGAAAGATGTCAGGCCTCGTCAAATCGTGACGATGCAGGCGATCGAGAATGCTATTGCAGCTGTTGCGACGACCGGTGGTTCGACCAACGCGGTATTGCATTTGTTGGCAATTGCCCATGAGGCTGGCGTCGACCTGAAGATTGAGGACTTCGACCGGATTAGTGAGCAGACTCCACTGCTGGCTGATTTGAAGCCTGGTGGGAGGTTTGTTGCGACTGATTTATATCGAGCGGGCGGACTGGAACTTGTGGCGCATCGATTGAAAGAAGCGGGGTTGTTGCACACTGACGCGATGACTGTGACTGGCCAAACGATTGGTGATGTTGCGGATAGTGCTCAAGAAACTGACGGGCAAGAGGTGGTGCGATCCGTATCTGATCCGATAACAGCAACAGGAGGCTTGGTCATTTTAAAGGGGAATCTGGCGCCGGATGGTTGTGTTGTCAAGGTAGCGGGGCATGAACTCACACAGCACCGAGGACCAGCACGCGTCTTTGATAGTGAGGAGGCGTGTTTTGAGGCCGTTGAGCAAAGCGATATTAAGGCTGGTGACGTGGTGGTCATTCGATATGAAGGTCCACAGGGTGGGCCTGGGATGCGGGAGATGCTAGCGGTGACGGCAGCGATCATGGGGGCAGGTCTTGGAGAGAGCGTTGCGCTATTGACGGATGGGCGATTCTCAGGGGCTACCCGTGGCATGATGGCAGGGCATGTAGCGCCAGAGGCTGCAAAAGGTGGTCCGATTGCGATTGTGGAAGATGGCGACATGATTTTGTTTGATGAGCAGAATCGAACGTTACAGCTTGAGCTAAGTGACGAAGAGATTCAGGCCAGACTGGCAGCTTGGCAACCGCCAGAACCAAAGTTTAAACGGGGTGTGATGGCGAAGTACGCACGACTTGTTTCGTCGGCGGCACAAGGTGCAGTGACCAACTAGAGGATAGGCATGTCTAACGTTAGAACGGGTGCACAGATTATTTGGGAAACCTTAGTACGTGAAGGTGTCAAGACGGTATTCGGTTATCCGGGCGGTGCGATCCTTCCTGCGTACGATGCCATGCTGGATTATCCGGTACGCCACGTGCTTGTTCGCCATGAGCAAGGTGCTACTCATATGGCGGATGGTTATGCTCGGGCGAGTGGTGAAGTTGGTGTGGCTATCGCGACGTCGGGGCCTGGTGCGACGAATATGGTGACCGGTATCGCAACTGCGATGCTGGACTCATCGCCAATTTTGTGTATCACAGGTCAAGTAGGCAGTCGGCTCATTGGATCTGATGCGTTTCAGGAAACAGACGTGACTGGCGTGACGTTGCCGATTACAAAGCATAACTATCTTGTGTCTGACGTCGATGAAATTGCTTCAACGATTCACGAAGCAATGTATGTTGCCCGTTCGGGACGTCCAGGTCCGGTGCTTGTTGATATTACGAAGGATGCGCAGCAATCATCGACGGAGCTCGAATGGGACCCGAGTGAGGTGACGTTACCTGGGTATGCGCCTGATCTTCGTGCAACACAGGCCGAGTACCAGCGGGCGGCCGATTTGATTAATCGAGCCAAGCGCCCCGTTATCTTTGCCGGGCATGGCGTGATGTTGTCCGGGGCGATGCGTCAGGTGCTTGAATTGGCCGAACGAGCCAATATTCCCATTGCTATGACGTTACTCGGTATCGGTGGTGTGCCGGCCCAGCATCCGTTGAATATGGGGATGATGGGGATGCACGGTGAGGCGTGGGTCAACGAAGCAATTCAAGAGGCGGACCTGCTTTTAGCATTCGGCATGCGGTTTGATGATCGCGTGACCGGCAATCTGAAGACATATGCTCCTAATGCGCGAAAAATTCATATTGATATTGACCCGGCTGAATTTAATAAAAACGTAAAAGTCGATGTGGCTTTGGCTGGCGATTTATCGGTGGTCCTTTCGGATTTGGGACCCTTGGTTGAGTCTGGCGATCGAGCTGAGTGGCTTCACACTATCGATGACATGAAGGGAGATGTTGCCGTACGCGACATTCAGAACCTACCTGACAATGGGCACCTTTATGCGGCGCACGTCATCAATGACATTTGGCGGATAACGAATGGCAAGGCGATTGTAGTGACGGATGTTGGCCAACATCAGATGTGGGAAGCACAGTACTATCGTCACAATGAGCCGCGAACACTTATTACTTCAGGCGGACTTGGGACTATGGGGTTTGCCCTGCCTGCGGCGATTGGTGCGAAATTAGCGAATCCTGACGCAGAGGTGTGGGTCGTTGCTGGAGATGGTGGTTTTCAGATGACGATGGCAGAACTGGCGACAATTGCACAGGAAAATATCAAGATCAACGTTGCCGTGATTAATAACGGGTATCTCGGAATGGTGAGGCAGTGGCAGGAGTTTTTTTATGAGCGTCGTTACGCGGCCACCCCACTCTTGAGTCCAGATTTTGCGAAACTTGCCGAGTGTTTTGGGCTTGCTGGAGCGACCATTAACACGAGGTCTGATGTCGAGTCGGCGATTAACAAGGCTCGGTCTGACGAGCGGACCGTTGTTATGGATTTTCAGGTTGAACAGGAAGACACGGTTTATCCCATGGTACCGGCAGGTGCCGATTTGCACAAAATGATCCGGCGGCCAAGTTTAGCTCCGATTATTGAGACAGCGGACGACGAGTAATTAGATGACTAGGAAACGTAAGCGTCACACATTTGTTGTTTATGTTGAAGACAAACCGGGTGTGTTGAATCGTGTGGCTTCGTTATTTCGGCGACGAGCATTTAATATCGATTCACTTACGGTCGGACACTCGGAAACAGTTTCGGAATCACGCATGACCATTGTGGTGGAAAGTGATTCTGACGATGCGCGGCGTATTGAGGCGAATCTTTATAAGTTAGTGAACGTTGTTCGTGTGCACGACATTACGAGTACGCCTTCGATCTATAGAGAATTAGCAATGGTGAAGGTTTCGGCGACGATCGAAACGCGAACTCAGATTATGCAATTGGCTGGTGTATTTCGTGCCAGGGTGGTTGACGTTGCGTCAGATTCACTTGTAATTGAGACAACTGGTACAGAAGAGAAGATCGAAGGTTTGCTAGAGGTGTTACGACCTTACGGTATTCTTGAACTCGTTCGAACCGGACGAGTTGGCATGATACGTGGGAAGCAGGGAGTCGCTGTAGAACCATCCGACCGGGTGGAGGACGAAGAGCCTGCCGGTGATGATTCCGACACTGAAGACCCTAACGTGTCGTATTCTGTGTAGTTCTGGTTTCGGAACAAAGACAGGGGAATGAAAGTCTGGTCCGGTTCGGACCTGTGGGTAGCGTGAGTTTCTTTTTATTGTGAGGACGTGATTCAGATGGCAACAATTTATTATGAAGATTCGGCAGACCTTGGACTGATTCAAGGCAAGAAGGTGGCAGTGTTTGGTTATGGGTCTCAGGGACATGCGCATGCACTTAATCTAAGGGACAGTGGCGTAGAGGTGCAGGTAGCTCTTCATGCTGACAGTCGTTCTCGCGAAAAGGCAGAGTCAGAGGGAGTTAGGGTTACAGATGGTGCGGCGGCCGCTGCGTGGGCGGACGTTATTATGATTTTGACGCCAGACACGACTCAAGCAGGTATCTACAAAGAACAGATTGCACCGCATCTGACTGCCGGCAAGATGTTGATGTTTGCTCATGGCTTCAATATTCGATTTAAGACGATTGAACCTCCGGAGGATGTGGATGTGACATTGATTGCTCCGAAGGCGCCTGGGCATCGTGTGCGCGAGGTGTTTCAAGAGGGTGGAGGTACGCCGGCCCTGATTGCGGTTGAACAAGACGCGACGGGCGCAGCGCAGGCCCTTGCCTTGTCATATGCCAAGGCGCTTGGTTTGACGCGCGCAGGCGTGATCGAGACGACGTTTGCTGAGGAGACAGAAACTGACCTGTTCGGTGAGCAGTCGGTGTTGTGTGGTGGAGTGAGCGAACTGGTGAAGGCTGGATTCGATACGTTGGTTGATGCTGGTTACCAACCCGAAATTGCATACTTTGAATGTATGCATGAACTGAAACTGATTGTGGACCTCTTTTATCGTGGAGGCCTCAACTACATGCGGTACTCGGTCAGTGATACTGCTGAGCATGGAGACTATACGGGTGGCCCACGAGTGGTAACCGATGAAACTCGCGAGGCCATGAAACAGATCCTTGCTGAAATCCAGGACGGTACGTATGCAAATAAGTGGATTAGCGAAGATCGAGAAGGTCGCTCTTGGTTTATGGCCCAACGGAAGAAAGAACAGGAGCACCGAATTGAAGAAGTGGGCGCCAAACTTCGTGGCATGATGCCATTCCTCGATGCTGTGAGCCTCAAGGAGTCGGTTAAATAGTTTGTTGCATCAGCGAATGTGACGGAGGAATTGGCTAACATGGTTTCGAAAATCTTCCGTCCATTCGTGACCAGCATTAAAGCGACAAGTTTCAGGCTTAATATTGATTGAGTGGAAAAACGTAAGGTCAGCATTCATCTTGTCTTGGGTATACCACTCATCAGTGTTGCCGCGGCCAATAAGAATGGGCGGCCATTTGATTCCTCTGTCGTCTTGTAGTTCCGGAGGAAGGTCACCGGCAAGTGCGACGATGCCATGGCACCTATGGTTTCCGTGTGCCGCCGCCCGATACGCCATCGCAACGCCTTGGGAGAAACCGCAGTAGACGACCGTGCTCGTAGTAGCGTGGGTTTCTCTGACGGCGCCTACAACATCGTTGATGTACGCTACATTGTCAGTTATTGCGCTGTCTCTGTCTTGTCGAGTCATCCAGCTTGAGACCACATGCCGGCCAGATTTGCTGTAAAAACGGTGGAGACCTTGGATCGATAAGAGCAACCATTCGTCTGTTCCTGGGATTAGGGTTAGTTCACTGAGGAGTCGTTCGGCATGTTCCCCGTAGCCGTGAAACCCAACTAGGATAGGTGTAGCCACGGATGTCGAGGGGCGACGGATGAGGTACCGACCATGCGTCGTTGCTTTGACTGTGTGTGTTGAAATGGAGATGGTGCTGTTATTCTTGATGATAGCCAAATGCCAGTATTTTACTTTTTGTTTTCAAAGAAAAAGAGGAGTCATTAATGCCTCAAGTTGTATTCGATGAACTGCCGGAAGATGCGCGTGTTTGGATATTTTCTGCTGAGCGTGAACTGACTGCTCTTGAACAAGAACAAGTGCTTGCCCATGTTGATCGGTTTATCGACCAGTGGGGTGCGCATAATGTTCCGTTAGTCGCCGGTCGGGCATTGCAGTATAGCCAGTTTCTCTTTGTGGCCGTTGACCAGCGAACTGCTGGGCCGTCGGGGTGTTCCATTGATGCTCTTGTGAGGCAGATGAAGGTATTGGAGCAGGAACTTAACGTGGAATTAGTGAACCATGCTCCTGTCCTGTTTCGCCGAGGCACTAATGTTGAACGTGTGTCGAGAGAAGACTTTGCTGAATTAGTCGCGGGCGGTCATGTGGACCTTAAGACCACAGTGTTTAACAATACATTGCAGGTGCTAGGAGATGTACGTGCCGGTCGCTGGGAGGTGCCAGCCTCAGAGTCGTGGCACGGCCAGGCTTTTTTCTAGAAGAAAAGTGGTCGGGGCGAGAGGATTCGAACCTCCGACTTCCTGCTCCCAAAGCAGGCGCGCTACCGGGCTGCGCCACGCCCCGCGACCATAGACACTATAACTCAGTGGACCAGAAGGCCTCTTGCTTTACCGACGATGCTCAAACTGGTGTTCAACCTCGATTGCTTTCATTCCCTCTAGTGTTATTACATTTTTGCCTGTCAAATGCTCGCCCATTGAACCATACCGGGATTCTATTATTGGTGGTTGTGGAGGGAACGGAAATTGCACAAGGACTCTCACATTTCCATTTGGCCAATTGAGTGTATTGACGGTGGACCAAAACTGTCCGTCTTTGACCGTTGCTCGGCCGGATTCGAGAAGGTTGGTCGCCGGCCACTCTTCCGGTGGGCTCGTTTCTGCAAGTTCATGCGTGACGCTGTAGTTCAGGAATGCACCGTCCGGAAGGTCTGTTGAGCCCTGAATCCATAACTGCCGCCATTCTGAACGATGTTCAACGCTGAGATTTACGGTTTCAGAACCACGTTGTCTTAGTGTCGATTCTTCAGATCCACTGCAGCCACCAACTATGGCTAACGTGACAAAGATGGACGCTAAAGAAGATATCCGCATCTTACCCATTATAGTGTCCAGCGATGAAACGACTTCCGGTTATCGGAGTTATGGGATCAGGTGGGAGGCGATACGAAGATCGGGAAAGTCGCGTTGGGGCTTGGATCGCACGTTCGGGGTATCACTTATTGACCGGCGGAGGACCTGGCGTAATGGATGCGGTAGCTGAAGCGTTTGTGTCTGTTTCGCCACGTGCTGGTTTGGTAGTCGGTATATTACCGGCCGATGTCGAATCGCCCAGTGGTCGACCCCCTTCTGGATATCCGAATCAATGGGTTGAACTTATCATTCAAACGCATTTGTCTGAGCGTGGTGTCCATGGGGGGGGTAAGTTTTCACGGAATCATCTCAATGTACTGTCATCAGATGCGATTATTATTTTTCCCGGTTCGTCAGGCACTGTGAGCGAAGCGAGGCTGGCAGAGTGCTATGAGCGGCCTTGCGTTGCATATCTTTTACGTGACGACCAGATGTCAACCTTGCCAGCGTCCATACCAGTAGAGTCGTCGTTCGATCGTGTCACGGAGTTTGTTCAGAATGTACTGTGATCGAAAATGGTCAGACTTATGGCGTTCGATACGGTTTGAAGAGTATGTAGAGATTTACTCGTTCATCGATAGCGGGAGCTGTAGATTCATAGCCTGGAGTTGCACGAGCTGCGGCAGCTGCCTTTTGAGCCGTTGCGACTGCGTCATCAAAACGTCCTTCGGCCGCATATGCGGCAGCCAGTGTGTCAAGTACTTCTGGGTGCTCTGCGCCAACGAGGCGCACTGTTTGTTCCGCAAGCATCAATGCTTCTGCTGAACGCCGAAGGTTGGCACTTGGTGCAGTCGCACGAATCCACGCGAGGCCGATTAAGGCAGGCGCTAGTTCTGGGTTGATATCGATGGCACTTTGGTAGTGCAAAATTGCATCGTCTAATTCATTTTGGTCGGTGAGTGCACGAGCCAGGTTGCTATGGACCTCAGCATCATTTGGTGCGTAGCGAAGTGCGTTTCTATAGTGTTGAATGGCCGCGACACGGTTTCCTCGCGACAACATGACGTTGCCAAGATTGTAGAGTGCTTCTGAATGTCTCGGATCAAATTGAATTGCGAGCCGATAATAGACCAACGCATCATCGACAAGTCCAACAGAGGCGAGCAAACCACCAAGGTTATTGTGGGCTTCTGCATAGTCGGGTGCTATTTCTACAGCGCGGCGTAGTTCTTCAATCGCTCCCTGGGTGTTATTTTCAGCAATTAGTAGAGAACTGAGATTGAAATGAGGTTCTGCATAATTTGCGTCGATTGTTATGGCCTGTCCGAAGTGGTCTCGGGCAAGTTGCAATTGACCAATATCAAGGTAACGCACGCCGAGATCATTATGAGCGACCGCGTTGTTTTCGTTGTTGCGTAACTGGGCCTGCAAGCCAATGATGTCATTGCGGGCTTCCTTGAGTGCTAAATTTCCAACCAGTGCTTCGGTGTCTCCTGGAAGCACAGGAAGCACTTGCAGTAATACTTCTGCCATTTCATCCATCATGGTGTCACCGTGGCGAACCACCACGGGTGGGCTTGATGGGTTCTTAGGATTGGCAGAAGAGTTATCAAAGGTAAACCGGGCTTCGATTGAGGTGCCAGCGGGCAAATGTACTGGGTCGGTGTAACGGTAACTATCTTGCCAATTAAAATCCCAGTCTTCAATCTGAAAAAGTCCGACTTCAGTGCCGTCTGGAAGGGATGCTGTTACTTCTACGGTTTTTCCAAGGTGGTGCATGTAAGGAAAGAGTCCTAAAACATCAACGGCTACCGGCAGTCGGTAACGGTCTTGCACGACATATTCTGGATTTCCGGCTGGAATTTCAAGGGCTTTCGAATTAAGTCCAAGGCCGACTGAACGTAGTGCTGGTGCTTCATCCGTAAAGTACAAACCGACGGACGCTTGCACAGCTATAGCTTCCGAGCGCGGTTGTAACGTTAACTGGAGAATTAGGTCGTTGCCTGGTTCAAGGCGCCAGGCCAACCCGGGTTGTTCGGCGGTTGGTGTTTGGCCTGGTGACCAGACCAGAATATGCCCTTGCGGGAATGCTGCATGGTCGATGACCAGGCCGGGATACCCCGGAAGCGGGTCCGCCGCTTCTACTGTGCTCCCGGTTCCACTTCCGTCGACCATTACCCTAGCGCGCCTAATTGCTGCATTGCTGACTCCGCTCGGAAGAACGTCCACAGCCCGGATCCATTGTTGTTCGGTGAGGTCTATAGGAAGGACAAAGTTACGATGCTCAAGGGAGTTACCAGGATTGAGGTAATAGGCTTCGTCCATTGAGACAATTAGATCCGGTTCGCCAAGCGGCCACGAAGAGTCGGTTGCGGCTATTGTCTCGATACTCGTATCACCTTGCGGCGCGCCATTTGTAGCCCACGCAACAAGACTGTCTGCCTCGGCTACGGTGATTTCCGGCTCACCGTCAAAAGGGCCATAAAACGGAGCTGGTTTCCAAGGCGGCATCGCCGCACTTGTCACGACCTCTGCGATTCGTTCGGCGTTTGCTTCTGCGTCCTGGAAATTGTCTAGGCTGAATGGTGCTATGCCCTCAGTTCGATGACAGTTTACGCAGTGTGTGTGCAGGATTGGAGCGATATGCTCGTGATATGTGGGTGGGTCTTGCGCGTACACGTCTAGGCGAAACACGACCATCGCGATGAGTACGGGCAATGAGCGGAAAGATACGGGTTTTGACTTCATCTATCTTTAGGGCCTATTTTAATGCTAGACCGTTGCTGAACGAGACATTAGACATGCTTTTCCGGTGATCGAAGAATTTTTCGAACAGCGGCTAGGGAGACGGCCGTCACAAACACAGGCATTGCTTGATCGATTTCATCAAGCGAGGGATACGTCGGTGCAATTCTGATGTTGGTATCCCTTGGGTCTTGCCCGTACGGAAATGTGGCGCCAGCTGGTGTTAATTTGACCCCAGCTTCCGCCGAGAGCTTTACGATTTCCGTTGCAAGACCATCGGGCGCTTCGAAAGACAGGAAATATCCACCACGTGGTGTTGTCCATGAACCGATACTGTTACTTCCTAGTCCGTCAGTCAGGTGCTGGATCACCCGGTCAAATTTGGGTTTGACGATGGCAGCGTGGCCTTGCATTAGGGTACGTATCCCATCGATGTTCTTAAGGAAACGGACGTGGCGGAGTTGGTTGAGTTTATCTGGGCCGATTGTCTGTATGCCGAGGGCTTTGGTGAACGAGTCCCGGTTCGCCTGTGACGCGGCAAGGAACGAGATACCTGCGCCGGCACGAGTAACCTTTGAGGTTGAGGCAAATTGAATCACATTGTCTTTCGTACCAGCTGTTTCGCAATGAGCAAAGATATTACCGAGAACAGGTGGATTGTCATCGAAGTCATGGACTGCGTACGCGTTATCCCACATGATTCGAAAATTAGGGCCGGCGATTTTTGGAATGTGAGCTAATCGTTTAACAGTGTCGTCAGCATAAACATGTCCCGTCGGGTTGGAATACTTAGGGACACACCAGATGCCTTTAATGCTGGGGTCTGACGTCACTAAGTCTTCGATCTGGTCGATATCGGGACCAGCATCTGTCAGTTGAATGTTGATTAGTTCAAACCCTAGGCTTTCGACAATTGTGAAATGTCGGTCGTACCCAGGCACAACACAAAGAAATTTGGTCGGTCCTGGTTCTAATCTCCAGGCTGTTTTTGCATCGAGAGGACCATGTAACCACGCATGAAGTAAATACTGGTACATCAAGGTTAGGCTGGAATTGCCGCCGGCGATCACATCTTCGGCGTCGATGCCAAGGAGTTCTGCTCCAAGCTGGCGTGCTTCAATCATGCCAATTAGTCCGCCGTAGTTCCGAAGATCGGTTCCGTCTGATGATCGGAAGTTTCCGCCGACCATTGTGTCGAGCTCGTCAGAGAGAGAGAGTTGCTCAGGGCTTGGCTTGCCTCGTGTTAGGTCGAGTGCTAAACCTGCTTCTTTGTGCATTTGAAAACGATTTAGGAGCGATTGCTCTTGTGAAATTAGTTCGTCCCGACTCAGGTCATTCAGCATAACTGCGCCATTATATAAAGATGATTTTCTCGAGCCGGTATAATTTGAGTTGAGGATACTGATGTCGACGTTTTCTACGGAAACCAAGGGCGCTTCGGGCGAATGCCGAATTACACGTGGTCAAGTGGCTAGGACTTATCGTCGCGGGTTGCTGGACCTTGTCTATGACGCTGCTACTGTGCATCGACGGTGTCATGACCCGGAAATTGTGCAATGTGCGTCGCTTCTCAGTGTAAAAACCGGGGGGTGTTCTGAGGACTGTGCATATTGTCCACAGTCCGTGCACCATGACGTCTCTGTCGATTCAACGGGTCTGATGAGCCTGTCTGATGTTGTAACCGCGGCCGAGCGGGCCAAAGTGGCAGGGGCGGATCGTTTTTGCATGGGGGCTGCGTGGCGTCAGGTGTCGAATGGGCCCGAGTTTGATCGGGTTCTTGAGATGGTTCGTGCTGTTAAGGACCTAGGGCTCGAAACATGCGTCACGTTGGGGATGCTTGAAGCAGGCCATGCCGAACAACTTTCTGCCGCTGGCCTTGATTATTACAACCATAACTTGGACAGCGGTCGTGAATTTTATCCCTCCATCATCACTACTCGTTCCTACGATGACCGGCTAGAGACACTTCAGCATGTCCGAGATGCTGGTATCAAGGTTTGCTGCGGTGGCATTCTTGGAATGGGAGAGAATGACGATGATCGGATTGATCTTTTGTTTGAGTTGGCGCGTCAAGACCCATACCCAGAGAGTGTGCCAATCAATGCATTGGTCGCCGTCGAAGGCACACCGTTAGCCGATCAGTCGTCTTTAGACTGGGACCTTATGGTGCGCATGATCGCGACTGCTCGTATTTTGATGCCAACTGCGAAGGTACGCTTAAGTGCAGGACGAATGGAAATGGGGGAAGTAACCCAAGCATTGTGTTTTCTAGCGGGCGCCAATTCAATTTTTCTTGGTGACCAGCTCCTCACGACACCGAATCCAGAACCTGGTGAGGACTTTGATCTGTTGCAGCGGCTTGGGTTGCGTGGTGTGGCTGCGGCGGGTGGTGAGCCGGTTCAATAGTCCTTAGCTGCCTGGGTTAAGGAGTCTGGTCCAGTCAATTGCGTTGTCGATGATTTCAGTGGGGTCTTGGTCTGGGAACCATGGAATGGTCCCGAGGCACGAGATATCAGTGCATCGACTGAGTAGTTCCGCATTGGTCTCACTAGCTAAATCCGCTTCTGGTGATGCGTGGTTGAGTACATAGCCGCGAACATTAAGGTTACGACTGGCCGCTGTTTCGAGAGTCAGAAGTGTGTGGTTCACAGCGCCGAGCTTTGAGTCCACAACTAGAAGAATGGGTATTTTGAGATCGTGGACGAGGTTGGCCATTGTGTACGAACGTGCGATTGGCACCATTAGTCCCCCTGCGCCTTCGACAAGCGTGAGATCACATTGACGTGACATTGTCTGATAGGCATCGAGGATTATTTGATTGTCTATCTCTTGACCTTCTAGGCGCGCCGCAACTTCAGGTGCTAACGGGGCTTCAAATTGATACGGGCAGATGAGCGAAATATCAAAGTCGTTGCCTGCCGCTGCGGCGAGGGCGAGGGCATCGGTTGGGTTTCGTTTTTCGAATGGTCCACAACCAGTTTCGACCGGTTTCATGACGCCGACGCGCACTCCTTTGCGTTTCAATGCGCTCGTAAGCCCTTTGGTGAAGAATGTTTTCCCGACACCTGTATCCGTGCCGGTGATGAAGAATCCGCTCATGTATTCTGCCCACTGGTGGTGGTGACGATAGCTTCTCGCACTACTGATATCAAACGGTCGATCTCATTGTCATGAATACTCAAGGGAGGCATTAGTACCAGCACATCACCGAGTGGCCGAATAATCACGCCGCGACGTCTGGCTTCAAGGCAAACCTGTGCACCCATGCGTTCTGATGCCTGGTACGGTGTGCGTGTTTTGGTGTCGGCAGCGAGTTCGATTCCAATCATCACACCGCACTGCCGTATGTCAGCGACATGTGGCAATGGTCTTATCTGGTCAGCGAGTTGTTGGGTTAAATTCGCGATCTTTGCTCCGAGCTTCTCGAGTGTCTCGTCTGCGACAAATAAATCGAGGTTCGCAAGTGCGACGGCGCAGGCTACCGGATTCCCAGTATACGTATGGCCATGAAAGAAGGTTCTTCCTTCTTGGGGGGATCCCATAAAAGCATCGTGTATTTCATTTGTTGCGACGGTAGCCGCAAGCGGCAAGTAGCCACCCGTAATACCCTTTGCGAGACATAGTAGATCGGGCGATATATTGGCTTGCTCGCATGCAAACATATCGCCGGTTCGTCCAAAACCGGTCGCGACTTCGTCCGCGATAAGGAGCACTTTGGTTTGTTTTGTGATGTCACGGAGTGCTTGGAGATAGGCAGGCGGATGGGGCCACATTCCGGCCGCACCTTGCATCAGTGGTTCCACAATGATGGCGGCTAAGGTATCAGCTTGTTCCGAAATTCGAAGAGTCGCTTCAGTGATGGCTTGTTCAAGGGCTTCCGCCTCAGACAGGCGGTCTCGCCAACGTAAAAGATGCGGAGGTGTGAGGCGAAGCGTATCCGGTAATACTGTTCGATAGAACTTGTGAAATGTGTCCGCGTAGCCGACCCCAACGGCACCGAGGGTGTCTCCATGATAGGCGTCGACGAGGGAACCGAATCGTGTCTTTGAAGGATGACCAGAGAGTTGCCAAAATTGTAGTGCCATTTTGAGGGCGGCTTCAACCGCTGTCGCTCCGGCGTCTGAATAGAAAACTCTCGTCAATCCAGGTGGAACTAACGCAATCAGGCGCTCTGCGAGAAGGACGGCTGGAACATTCGTCAGGCCGAGGAGAGTGGTATGTGCGACTCGTTGCAGTTGGTCCGCGATGGCGGCATTTAACTCCGGTCTGTTGTGCCCATGCACGTTGCACCACAACGAAGACACGCCATCCAGATAGTGTTTCCCGTTGTCATCGATCAGTTCATGGCCAGTGGCGGCAACGATCACGACCGGGTCGTCGTCGAGCCACAGTTGCATCGGCGTAAATGGATGCCACAGATGCGCATGGTCTAGTTGCTTGATGGTGTCGTGTGGAATATTGTTTCTAAGCTGTGATGTCATGGGGTTGTTATTTGAGATGGCCTGTATCGCGTCCGACAGTAATAAACGCATCGACAGCTTTTTCTAAGTCGTTTTGGGTGTGCGTGGCCATCGGCGTGACACGGAGACGCGCTGTGCCGGCAGGGACCGTCGGTGGTCTGATAGCGGAGACGAGCACGCCAAGCTTGAACAGAGCGTTACTGAGTGCAACGGTAGTTGCTGCGTCACCGACCATTACCGGAATGATCGGTGAATTGCCAGGATTAATCTGATAGCCGGCCGCGCCCAGTTCCTTTCTTAGAAATCGCGTGTGATTCCAGAGTTGCTCGCGTCGTTCTGGTTCTTGAATGATGACTTGAATGCCCGCAGTGGCTGATGCTGCTACTGATGGAGGTAATGCTGTCGTATATATAAACGTTCGGGCTTCATTGATGAGTGTATCGATTAATATCTGACTTCCAGCAACGTAGCCTCCAAGGGCACCGATTGCTTTGCTCAGTGTGCCAATCTGGACAGCAATGTCCGCCCCAAGTTTAAGCTCTTGCACGAGGCCTCCGCCGTGCGGGCCGAATATTCCAGTGGCGTGGGCTTCATCAACGATGAGTAGTGCATCGTAATCTTTGGCAATACTGACAAGTGCGCTTAATGGAGCCAGGTCACCATCCATAGCAAAAACAGATTCGGTAACAATCAAACGTCGGCGGGTAGGGCCGGCCGTCGAAAGTAATGATACGAGGTGCTCAACATCGTTGTGGCGATAGATTTTTGTGGCGGCATGAGAGAGACGACATCCATCGATAATGCTTGCATGGTTAAGCGCATCGCTGAAAATAACATCCTCGGATGTCGTTAGTGCGGGTAGAACGCCCGTGTTGGCGTGATAACCAGACGATAGTGCTAGTGCTGCCTCTGTCTGTTTTAACTGGGCAATGGCTTGCTCAAGTTTGGAGTGCGGAGATGATGTGCCGACAACCAGCCGGGCGGACCCCGCGCCGGTTCCGTAACGAGAGACCGCTAACTTCGCCGCACGAGTGACCATGGGGTGACTGGCGATGCCTAGATAATCGTTTGAGCAGAACTGAAGAATCGATTGTCCATCGACTACAATGCGAGGCGCCATGCCACTTGAAATTGGGCGAAGATGTCGCCGGATCGCTGCGGATTCCCGCGCATTTAGATGCGCACGAAGGTCATCATCGAGTGACGAGGTTAATGGCGTTTTGCCCATCGCGCCGACATCGTACCACGCGTCGCCGTTAGTTCGAATGTCCTCTCTATGAGAGATGTGGCAAATAATCGAAACAGAAACTCTAATAACGGAAAAGGTACTGAAACTTCGTGAAAAACGCCCGCCGTTGACGTTGCAGTTCCGTGATTAAGTACCGTTCATCATTAAAGTTAGTCATCTCTTTGAGACGATCGTCATAGCCGACATAGAAGACTGTGCCGGCGTTGACTCGGTAAGTAAACAAAAGGTTGACACCGACTGAACCGCTGTCCGTATTGTGCTCAAGAATATTTCTGACCAGAAATCGATCAGTAAATTGGTAAGTGGTTAATTTTCTGAAGATCTTAACGTCAAATTCAAGTAGATCGGTTGTCGTATTTCGGAATCGACTGGTATTGATATCAAGTCGTGTATTTAGTCGCGACGTTGGTCTTACGGTGAGGCCCATGTTGTAGTCAAAAAATTGACCAAGGAAAGGGTTTTCGACAAAACGAACTTGGTCTCCCCAGTTCAGGCTATAAAACACGGAGAATCGACGACTTGAGTTGACGCTATTGTTGATACGAAAACGCTTCTTGTAAAAATTAATTCCGCGATACCGTTCCATCTCCTGTCGGCCATCGGCTCGAACAAAAATATTTCGTGCAAATCGAAGATTCAGATCTGCTCGAAAGTCTTCGTCCTGTAGGACTCCGGCATGATCAACATTACGGAGATAGGAAAATCCTGGCCCCCAACTAATGAGCCAGTGTTCAGGCCACCAGTTGTATTCGATGTCGGCATCAAGGCGTTGTGTATCTACCCGGCGAATAAACCCGGTCTGTGTGTCAAAATCTGGATCGATTACGTTGTACTGGAGACGATAATTCAAATGTCTCGCGTCTCGGCGAAATCCAATGTCATACATCGGACCGCTTTTCGTCGCTCCGTCAAGTGTTCGATTGTCCGATGCGACGGCGACGAATTGTGCGCTGTGGGTTTGACCCATCCGAAACCGACCGTCAATCCCGGCGGTTCGGCTAAACGAATTAAAGAACTCCCGGTCGGTGACGATTGCGCCTAAATAGCTTTCCGTGTGCAGGTCGTAACGGGCGCGACCTATGAAGACCTGTCCATTTTGACCGAACGCTGGTTCAGTTGGATCATCAAGACGACCCGGTGCTTCATCATTCGTGAATAAGACGCCGAGGGTTGTCCTCCCAGTTTTTCCGGTCAATTTGGCTCCGAATTCCGGATCGACAATGGTCCGAGTGTGGACCAGGTTTACTCGGCCTGGTGTTTCGAATATTTCTTGACCTTCCAGGAAGAAAGGGCGCAGCTCAGGAAAGAAAAGTGGAAACCGTTGATTGACTTCAATTTGTGGTCGGTCTGACTCGATTTGAGAAAAATCTGGATTAGCCGTGAAGTCCGCAGTGAGATTGGAAGTAACGCCATATTTGATGTTGAGTCCGAGATCTGGAGAAACATCACCTTCTTTAAAGCCCGTGTCTGTTAATTCGCCGAGTTGAATCGCGGTGGAAGTTGGAAGAATCTCGAGATTTCGGCTTACGGATAACCCCTCCATTCCACGGATGAATCCCATTTGCGTCATCAGCCCTGCGACGTTTCGAGTCATCGGCGACCATACGACGGATTCGTCCTTCGTTTGCATGGCTCGGGAAATCTGGAATCCCCAGTTGTGCTGACCGTCGCCTACTGATGGGTATCGAAGGCTCTTGAACGGGATAGCCATTTCTGCTGTCCAGCCGTCGCTGACAATTGTTCCGCCTGTTTCAAACAAGGCATCCCAAGAGTTGTCGCCACCGCTACCAGGCGGACCGAAACGGCGTCGCCCACTAGTCAGAATGGCGTCTCCCTGCACACCGTACGGATTTACTGAAAAGCGATATGCGCGTTGCTGGTCTAGAAAGGTGTCAAACATGACAGCGATCCAATCGTCCCGCCGAATTTGATCACGGTCGACGCGATTTGCGCGCATTTGAGAAGGATCGCGATATTTTGCGTAGAAACTAAAATAGATATGCTCGTCATCGTAGGCGATCCGAACCTCGGTATCTTCTGTTGGTTGAGCCCCTTCTACCGGGTTGGTCTGAGTGAAATTAGTGATAGGGACGGCGTCTCGCCATGTTATATCGTCGAGGAGGCCGTCGATGTTTGGAGGCGTATCTGTTCTGACGATGTGCACAATTGGACGTTGATTTACTACAAAACCGCCACCAAGGTTGCCAGAGTTAGAAGAATCAGTTGGTGGTGTTTCGCCAAATGTTAGTCCTCCTGACGTGACTGAACGATTGGCGTCAATCAATGGAGTGATATTTTCTCCGTTGGTAATGGTGGAGTGTGGTGGCGAGACAAAGCTTCTAACGTCCTCGATCAGTTGGTCTTGAATATCGAATAATTCATCAAAGGATCCATCGATTCGGAAGGCGCGTACCGTTGTTCCAGTCTTGAGGTTGTGTAGGCGAGCAGTAATCCGCAACTGATTGCCTACTCGTTGGTAGCTCCCAGTCAATAGCAGGTTGACGTCTTGTTGACGGGCCGCTGAAAAAAAAGCATTGATGGCGCGGTTATTGCCCTCAATCGGGTTGGAGAGGTCGGTGCTATTCTGATCGCTAGGGTCTCCGTCCTCTTGGATGAGTTTTCGGGCGTTTTGGATCTCCGTCTCGAGGCTTTCAATAATGCCGGTGCCGATCCACTCGTCACGGGCGTCGCCAGTTATATTGTCGAACGGTGCGATCGCGAATGTGCTGGCCTCCATGTCTTGAGCATCCGCAAGGTGAGATGGGAGAAGCAGCAAGAGAAAAAACGAGATGATTCTTACAGTCCAAGGCACCAAACACGTACTATATCAATTACTTAGGGGCACAGGGTTGATTCGATTGGCCAATTGGTGCGCTATCCATTACCAAAATCACCCGAGGGTGGCCCGAATGGCTTTGGTAAGTATTTCGACAATTTGGTCGAGTTGCGAATCGGTTGTCACAACGGGCGGAGCCAGTAGATAGGAATCTCCCTTGATTCGGCTAAACAGTCCTTTTTCAATCGCTGCGTGATTTACCTTGGTTCCGATTTGTTGTTCTGCGGGAAATGATTTTTTTGTTTCTCTGTTTTCAACGAGTTCAACCGCACACATGAGTCCTTTTCCGCGGATATCCCCGACATGCGGATGGTCTGACAGTGCCGATTGCAGCTGTTCTAGTAGCCGGCTCCCTTTTGTTGCTGCTTGTTCGGGGAAACTTTCCTCTTTGATCAAGCGAAGCATGCGCAGGGCTACCGCGCAACCGACAGGATGAGCGCTATAAGTGTAGGCATGCATCCATGGGGTGTCTGAGTTGTCGAGAGTATCAGCGATCTTGTCGTTGATACCAATGCCCCCAAACGGAAAATAACCAGAAGTAATTGCTTTGGCGAATTGAATGATGTCAGGTTCGATGTTCCAGTGGTTCAGTCCAAACATTTCACCTGTTCGACCAAATCCAGTAATGACTTCGTCGGCAACGAGGAGCACCTGATAGCGATCACAAATTTCTCGGATGCGCGGAAAATAATCGGCTTGGGGGACTATCACGCCGCCGGCTCCTTGTACCGGTTCAGCGATAAACATTGCGACCGTCTCAGCCCCTTCACGAAGAATTATCCGTTCTAATTCATTAGCGGCACTAAGTCCTTGACTTTGATTGTCATGACCTTCGTAGCGATAGGGGTATGGGGACGGAATGTGAAAAAATCCAGGAACGCGTGGTTCGAAGAGAGGCCAATACTGACTAAGCCCAGTGGCGCTCATTGCAGCTAACGTTACGCCGTGATAGCCCTCTTTACGTGCGATGACTTTTGTTTTTTGGTTTTGGCCACGGAACTTCCAGTAAGCCCGCGCCATCTTGATGCTGCTTTCGGTTGCTTCACCTCCACCGCACGTAAAGAAAAAACGATTAATCGATGGATAGCAAATTGCTGCAAGCTGTTCGGCTAGTTCGATTGCGCGGGGATTGGAACTGCCACTATACCCAGAAACATATGGCAACTGGTCAGCCTGCTCACGCATTGCTTCCACAAGTTCCTGGTTGCCGTGCCCCGCAGTGACGTTCCATAGGCCAGCAAGCCCATCAATAAATGTAGTGCCATCAGCATCTGTCAGAATGGCGCCTTGTCCCGAGATCCATACCTTGGCCTGTTGGTGTAGTTTGGCGTCGTGCAGCGGGTGAACCAGGTGTGCACGGTCCCGTGCCAAGAAATCGGTGCTGTTGCTTGAGGCCTTTGTCATATGCGCACTCTAGATGTCGCTGATAGTAACGAGACCCTGCCTGGTTGGGCAGAATAACACGTGACCGTGCTACTCTACGAGAGATCTATGAGGCAACAGAGTTGCATCTTTCTTGTCGTGGTCGTCGGCCTGTTTGTTATTAATGCGGTGCCTCGCGCGGCTACCGATATAACGGTTCCGTCACTTGATGGGGACTTGGTATCCCCCTTAGGTTCGACCGGTGACATAACAGTTTTGATGTTTGTAACAACAGATTGTCCAATTGCCAACCGCTATGCTCCGGAGATCCGTCGCATTTACGACGAGTTTGGAGAGGAAGTAACTTTTTGGTTGGTCTATATCTCTGATAATGGGCAGGGTGATGAACTTAATGCCCATCATAATTCCTTCGGTTTTCCAATGCAGGGCGTTCGGGACACCCATAAGGCCCTTGTCGACGAGACTGGTGTGGCCGTGACACCAGAAGTTGCGGTTTACGATGCAACCCAGGTGCTGCGCTATCGGGGTCGCATTAATGATCGGTACGTCGAGTTTGGTGTTACTCGACCGACTGCCAGCACGCACGACTTGCGTGATGTGCTTTCACGGCTAGTGGCCGGAGAACATGTGCCATATTCAGAGACACAGGCAGTTGGTTGTTATATTCCAGGCGTTGGTGATTGAGTTGAGAAGTTAACGCTATAGGGGGAGTTTGTGATGAAACGTACGAAGATCGTATCAACGTTGCTAGTCTGTTTGCTTGGGTTGACGGTGTCAGCACTTGCGCAAGACGTCACGAAATACATCCGCTATGAGCACGATGGCATGGTCTCCCATGGGATTCTAGAAGGCGAAACGATCCATCAGTTGCGAGGTAATATTTTTGAGTCTGCTGAGCGTACAGGTGCGACGGTCGCTGTTGATGATGTATACATCCTGACTCCGACAGTTCCGACAAAAGTGATAGCTGCAGGATTAAATTACCGCAGTCACTTGGGACAGGCGAACCCTGCAGAGTATCCAGGTATTTTTGATAAGCATGCGACTTCTCTGGTCCCTCACGAGGCGACGGTTGCCTATTATGAAGATGCGACTAATTTGCATTTTGAAGGTGAGATGGTGCTGATCATTGGAAAGACTGCTCAAAATGTGTCGGTTGAGGATGCGCCTGATTACATCTTCGCGGTGGCTCCTGGTAATGACATTAGTGAACGAGTGTGGCAGAGCAACGACTTACAATGGTTTCGTGCCAAAGGCGCTGATACGTTTGGACCAGTTGGTCCTGTAATGGTTGCTGGGGTGGATTACAACGATTTACTGTTGCAGACGAGGGTGAACGGTGAGGTCAAGCAATCACAGAGAACCAGAGATCTGATTTTTGATTCATCTTTTTTAGTGAGCTATATCAGTCGCTATGTCACGCTCAATCCTGGCGACATGATTTACACTGGAACACCTGGCGCCACGTCTGCCATGCAGCCAGGTGACGTCGTTGAGGTTGAATTGGAGCATGTCGGGTTGCTGCGTAACATTATTGGTGAAAAAGGCGCACGACCTGCGAACAAGTAATCGTGTGGCGCTCTTGGACTTACTTGTTCGTTACGGATGAGATTCAGGTTTGAAGTAATCTGAGAGTTCGACTGTGTATCCTCTTTCAACTATGAGAGTTGAAACGTATTTTTAGATATACCGCATGACAGTTCGTTTATTTGGTGTTGCCCTGTTCGTCTGTATGTGCCTCTTCGCAACGGCCGCCGTAGGGCATCCCATGGATACTCAAAATGCGGCTTTTGTTCAGGGTGTCGATGGAGCTGCCCCAGCGCCATTCATGTATTTGGGCGCTAAACATATGGTCACCGGATATGACCACTTACTGTTTCTTGTCGGCGTCATCTTTTTTTTGTATCGACTCAAGGATGTCGTGCTCTATGTGAGTCTATTCACGTTAGGGCATAGCGTTACGTTGTTAGTGGGCGTGCTATGGAGGCTCGAAGTAAATGCGTATGTGATAGATGCCATCATTGGCTTGTCGGTGTGTTACAAGGCATTTGAAAACATGGGCGGTTTTTACAGAGTCTTTGGCTGGCGACCTAATGCAAAGGCTGCTGTTTTAGTGTTCGGTTTATTTCATGGCTTGGGCCTTGCAACGAAGTTGCAGGAATTTACAGTGACCGCTAATGGGTTGGTGGCAAATATTTTGAGTTTTAATGTTGGCGTTGAGATCGGTCAGGTATTGGCATTAACAGCCGTTTTGATTGGCATTACGTTTTGGCGAACCCGGCCAAGTTTTACGCGCCATGCGTTTATGACGAACAGTATTCTCATGGTTGGTGGGTTTGTGTTAACGGCGCAGCAACTATTTGGATACGTTTTTTACCCTTAAGTAATGGCAAAGTTAGTTGGTTCTGACCAGATAGAGCGTGTTTCTATTAAGAAACTTGGTTTGGCAGCGGTCGCGTCGGTGATGATTGCTGGACTCGTTTTTGTCGGTGCGGTATTGCCTGCTGAATATGGTGTTGATCCATTGGGGACTGGTGAAATTTTAGGACTTCTTGCTCTTGCCCAAGTTGTTGCAGTTACCGCGGAAGATGGCGAATATCGCACGGACACGCTTGAATTGCGGCTTGCACCTTCGGAATGGGTCGAGTACACCTATCGCCTTCAAGAGGGCGGGGCTATGGTGTACACATGGCAGGCTACGTCACCTGTTGAGTACAATTTTCACAGTGCTCCTGATGGAGCCCCACCAGGTTACGCAGAGAGTTTCGATAGCGCTACTAGCGAAATAGCTAACGGTAGCTACGTCGCTCCGTTTACTGGTATTCACGGGTGGTATTGGGAAAACCCAGGTTCAGAGGAGCTCACAATTACCTTGAGCACAGCCGGTTTTTATCGTGACGCACATGTCGCCAGAGACCGTGCTGATGGCTACCGAGATTTGATGGATGCCCGAGGTAATCTAGTCGGCGAGAGCGATAGGTGATTCTTTTCGCCGGGTCGGTTTGACCAGATTGTGCCTAGAAACTTGGGTACAATGTTGTGTTTAGCAGCCATGTTGAGAGTCAACGTATTGTCCGTTGTGAGCGTAATAGGACTCATTTTTTTTGTGCAGACCGGCCTTAATGCACAAGAAAGCCTTGACCCTAGTTATCGTGCACCAAGAACCGTTGATCAGCTTCCTGATATTTCTGGCATTTGGAGGAATGACACACTTACTCCCTTTGAACGCCCAATCTCACTTGGTGACCAGGCTTATTTGAGTGAAGAGGAAGCTAGCGAGACTGAACAGCGTAGTGTTGAATCACGCTCGACCGATAATGCCCCCGGTGGTCGACGAACAGTTGCGGGTCTTCCTTGGGAGAGTGGCTATAACGAATTTTGGCAGGATGAGCGTGACACCGTTGTGCACACCCGGCGGACGTCGATGATTGCCGAACCGTCCTCAGGTCGCGTGCCAACTCGCCCTGCGGCCGAGGAACGGGCTCGGTGGTTGGTTGCAAATAGGACTGACACGTATGAGAACATGAGTCCGTATAGTCGGTGTATCACCCGTGGCATGCCGGGGTCGATGATTCCGAATACCTACAACACCGGGAATCACATTTTTCAGATTCCGGGTTACGTAGTCATTCTCTATGAAATGGTACGGGAGCCTCGGATTATCCCACTCGATGACCGACCGTCGATTGACTCTAAGATCCGTCAGTGGATGGGAGATACCCGAGGGCGTTGGGAGGGCGAAACTCTCGTGGTTGAAACGACTAATTTCGCTGAAAAATCCTGGATTACACCAAACCAGAACGCAGGTCGGATGCATGGGGTACCAGTCAGTCGAGAACTGAAACTGGTAGAGCGGTTTACGCGCGTGGCGGAGAACATACTTGATTGGCAGGTGCGGGTCGAGGATTCTAAGACGTATACCCAACCGTGGACGCTTGAACTGCCTTTGCGACGAGATATGGACTACACGTTGTATGAGTACGCATGTCACGAGGGCAATCGTGCCGTTACCGGAATTCTTGGTGGGGCACGCCACGTTGAGCGCCAAGAGTCACGGTGAAAAACTATCTCGCCGGTTCGGCTATGTCAGGGTTTCCAGCGTCGCAGTGAGCAAGCGATAGAATCGTTCAACCGAAGCGATGTGCACTCGCTCGTCCGGCGAATGGGGAAATTCAATAATCGGTCCGAAAGAGATCATGTCCATGCCAGGAACTTTTTTTCCGATGATGCCACATTCAAGCCCCGCATGAATTGCTTTGACGTCAGGTTCTGTCCCGAGTTCTTTAACGTGTGCTGACTTCACGACTTCCAGTAAATGGGACTGTAGATTGGGTTTCCAGCCTGGGTAGGCTGCAAATTCTTCAACCTGGGCTCCGGCGAGTTGGCCCCCCGCGTGAATTCGCCGCCGCAGGGCGTCAAGTGATGCGTCAACAGATGATCGGGTACTTGTGGTAATTACCAGTTTTTCGTTATCGGACTTTGCTGTAGCGACGTTATTACTGGTTTCGACAAGATCGGGAATGTCATAGCTCATGGTGTCTACACCATGTGGCAGCGTAGTGAGTAATTGCAAGGCGGTCATGGTGCTGTGGTGGTCCCATGTGCTGGTAATCGGAGCAGCGTCAGTTAGCGTAAGCGCCATACCTGGATCAACTGATTGATACTGTTTTTTGATTACGGAGAATTCAGCATTGACCGCAGTAGCGAGTGCTTGTCGGTCTTTCGATTTAATGACTATTGTCGCAAACGCCTCTCGGGGAATTGCATTGTGCGCACTGCCACCATTAAGCGAGGCGAGACGGAAAGAAATGTCGTGTCCGCATAACAAGATGCGTCCGAGAAGGCAAAGCGCATTTCCGCGCTGGAGGTGGATGTCACACCCAGAGTGACCACCTTTCAGTCCTGTTAAATTGAGTGTTAGCGTTTCCTCATGATCAGAGATTGGGGCAACCGTCATGTTTAGTGTGAGATGAGTATCGCCGCCTCCGGCACAACCGACATACAGAATGTTTTCTTCTTCTGAGTCTAGGTTGATGAGTTGTCTGCCAGCTAAGAGGGAGACGTCGATTTGCGCCGCACCGGTTAATCCTGTTTCCTCGTCGATTGTGAAGAGAAATTCAAGCGGTCCATGGATTAATTTAGTTTCTGACATGACTGCCAACATTGCGGCAACGCCGATGCCATTATCGGAACCGAGAGTGGTTCCCGTAGCCGTGATGTATTCGCCGTCTCGTGTTGGAACGATCGCATCTTTAGAAAAGTCAAAGTCAACGGCGGCATTTTTTTCTTGAACCATATCAAGGTGTGATTGCAGGATTGTAGTCGGCGCCTGATTGTGTCCTGGGTTGCCAGGCTTACAGATCACCACATTACCCGCGGCATCTGTTTGATATTTGAGATTAAGGTCACTCGCTACACCTAGAATATGAGCGCGTATTCGTTCTTCACCTTTCGAAGCACGCGGAACTGTGAGGATGTCGTCGAAATGTTGCCAGAGTTGGGTCGGTTCGAGTGCGGCGACGAACGTCATAGGGTCTCCTTGAGTCCAAGTGAACTACGGAACGTATCAAACATTGATTATTTAGATTATCCGAGATTCATTAGTTTCGGTGCTGTAATTCCTGCGGGCGAATGAAACTTGCCGACGTCCATTATGGCCCGTCGCACGGTTACAAGGTCCTGTATGAACGATGGTATCATCCGAGTTGACGTGGATATTCCGCTGACGCCGCTCGAGTTTCAGCGACGCGCTCGCTGCCTGTACGCGAGTCGAGAAGCCGTCGTAGATGGAGACCATCGGTTTACCTATGGAGAGTTTTTTGGACGGTGTGACCGCTGGTCGAGTGCTCTTCAACGACTAGGGGTTGTCAAGGGAGACCGGGTAGCCTACATCGCTCCGAATACCCACGCACAGCTTGAATCTTTTTATTCCATTCCACAAATTGGTGCAGTGTTAGTCCCAATCAACTTCCGCCTTAACGCGACAGAATTTGCGTACATCATTAATCACAGTGGCGCCAAAGTGGTGTGCGTGCATAAAGATTACGTAGAAATGGTTGAGAAGATTCGAGACCAGTGTCCTCGGGTTCAGCAGTTTATTGCTATTGACGGTGTGCGAGATGGCTGGGCTGAGTACGAGGCGTTACTACAAGGCGAGCAGCCCCGATTTGATGCGCCGTCGATCGATGAGCGCGATCTTTTGACGATCAATTACACGAGCGGAACAACATCACGACCCAAAGGTGTGATGATCACGCATCGAAATGCGTACATGAACATTGTTGGCACACTTATCCATTGGCCAATGACGGTTGATGATCGATATCTGTGGACGCTTCCTATGTTTCATGCAAATGGATGGACATTCACGTGGATCGTGACTGCGGTTGGGGGGCGGCATGTGTGCCTTAGGGCTATCGACGTGATGCACGCGTTTGACTTAATACGGGACGAATCGATTACACATATGTGTGCGGCTCCCACCGTGCTAATTTTGTTAGCCAATGCGACAGCTGAACAACGAGGCGTCGTGAGGCCAGGGGTTCGCGTAATGACAGCAGGAGCTCCCCCGGCTGCTGTGACAATTCAGCGAGTCGAAGAAGAGTTTGGGTGGAAATTACTTCATGTTTACGGTTTAACTGAGACGGCGCCTTTTATTACCGTGTGTGAACCGAGACCCGAACATCAGTCGCTTCCAGCTGAGAAGCAAGCGGTTGTGAAGGCGCGGCAAGGTGTTGAGTTGCTTACTTCTGGTGAGCTTCGGGTCGTGGATGAGGATGGAGAAAGCGTGCCCCAGGATGCAACGACGCTAGGTGAAATTGTGGTTCGTGGAAATGTCGTTATGGCCGGCTATTATGACGACGCTGATTCGACTGCGAACGCCATCCGTGATGGATGGTTTCACAGTGGCGATGCCGCTGTTGTGCATGCCGACGGGTACGTTGAAATTCGTGATCGCTTCAAGGATGTCATCATTAGTGGCGGCGAAAACATTTCGTCCGTCGAAGTCGAAGGCCTCCTGATGCATCATCCCGCCGTGTGTGAGATTGCTGTTGTTGGTATTGCAGATGAGGTGTGGGGTGAAACACCTCATGCGTTTGTTGTAAGTAATAAAGGGATGGCGGTTGATGGAGATGCGTTAACGGCCTATGCTCGGGAACAGATGGCTCATTTCAAGGTGCCCCGAAAGTTTCATTTTGTTGACCAATTACCAAAAACGGCAACAGGCAAGATTCAGAAATATGTATTACGTCAGGGACAAGCGGCAATCACTAAGCAATAGGGTGTCGAACCAAGGAGAAGAGATGCGTTTAGGGCGAATCATCGTGACTGTTATGGTTGCGGCTACGTTCACGGGAGGCATGACTGCATGTTTGGACGGAAATGCGGCTGATGATTTGAGCTCTCTCGCTGTAAGTGTATTGTCGAGTCGGCAAGATATGGTGACAGGTGGAGATGCGTTAATACAGGTTGAACTTCGAGAACATGACTCAGAACAGGTGCGCGTGACGGTGAACGGTAGTGACGTCAAGGCCAAGTTCCATGAGGTTCACGGCGGTCAGTTTCTCGGGTTGGTCACCGGACTCGAGTACGGCGTGAATGATGTCGTAGTTTCGATCGACGCTGATACCGAAGGACAAGCATTGAGGCTCGTGAATCACTCGACCGCAGGCCCCGTTTTTTCTGGCCCGCATGAGCAGCCATTTATCTGTGAGACAGAAACCTTTGAGTTAGTGTCTGGAGAGACTTTGGGAGACAGTCTTGACCAGAATTGCTCGATCGTTCGGCGTATTGATTACGCGTATCGTTCTCTACATGATGACGAACTAAAGTCACTACCTGATCCGGGTCAGTTGCCAGAGAATATCGCGACTGTGACCACGCATGAGGGGCATGAGATACCGTATGTGGTTCGGATTGAAACCGGAACAATTAACCGTGCGGTTTATCAGATTGCGATGCTTTACACCCCAGGTTCTGAAGGTCTGGCATTGAGTCCGTGGGTGCGGTCGCCAGGATGGAATGGTCGATTAATTTATACCTTTGGTGGTGGATGTGTGAACGGTTGGTACCGTCAAGGTAATAGTACCGGTGGTGTAACCGATGATGTGATGTTGCGCCAAGGGTACGCGGTGGCATCTTCAAGTCTCAATGTGTATGGCAACAACTGTAACGATCTGTTGGCTGCTGAGACCATGATGATGGTGAAGGAGCATTTTATTGAAACTTACGGGGTTCCCCGGTACACGATAGGGTGGGGTTGTTCTGGAGGTGCCTACCAAAATCACCAAATTGCGGATAACTATCCCGGGTTACTCGACGGCATTATTCCTGGGTGCAGTTTTCCTGACGTGGGTTTTGGCACGATTCCAATGATCACTGACGCGCGATTGCTGGATCGTTACTTTCAGGAGAAAACCACCGTTGAGTTTTCACCCGAGGAGCAGCGAGCGGTCGCTGGTTTCCTGAAACTCGAGACGATGGCAAACGTATCAATTAATGCGGGACGGATTAATGTTTCAGAGTTTTGTCCGGATGTGCTTCCTGAAGGACAGCGCTACCATGCAACGGATAACCCTACTGGTGCGCGGTGTGACGTGTACAGTCACTACATCAACGTTTATGGTGCGGATTTGGCGAGTGGCTACGCTCGTCGTCCGTTGGATAATGTTGGTATCCAGTATGGCCTTGCTGCACTCAATGACGGCGTTATTAAGCCATCACAGTTTCTTGATTTGAATCAGTACATTGGTGGGTATGACGGTGATGGGAATATGGTGGCCGAGCGAACGACAGCCGATCCAGATGCTGTCCGGATTGCTTATGAGACTGGTCGATTGACTAGCGGGCGCGGTGGCTTGGCAACGACACCGATTATTGATTACCGAGCTTATAGCGACGACCGCGAAAACGGCGATGTGCACGTGCGTTATCATTCGTTTTCGATTCGTGAACGTCTTCGAAAGGCTAACGGTCGAACGGATAACCATGTGATGTTGGTCGAAGATGACCGCCACGGTCTGTACAGTAGCAAGAGTCCTGTACTTCAGACGGCGCTAGCTGAGATGGATCAATGGCTAGCCAATCTGTCGGAAGACCACACGGATGATCCGCTGATTGACCGGGTGGTGCGTGCTAAACCCGTTACATTGGTCGACAGTTGTTGGTCACGTGACCAGACGCCTACTCAAATCAAAGAGACGCAGGTGCGTGGTGGTGGTCGTTGCGAAGAATTGTATCCGTCTGCACCATCACCTCGTGAAGTCGCTGGCGGTCCGCTTGCGGCGGACATCGTAAAGTGCCAGTTAAAGCCGGTTGATATGAATGATTATGCGGTGAGCTTTAATGAGGCAGAAGCATTACGTCTACAGAAGATCTTTGCTGGTGGAGTTTGCGATTGGACACAGGCTGGTGAGGGACAAACTGCATTGAAGGGGACTTGGCAGGATTTTGGAAATTAGAGCCCGGTAGGACTTCTACGTGGAATTTCTGCCGCGTATTGGATCCTAGGTCGCAAGAGATGTGTCTGAAGCGTGTCGTGGCGTTGTTTCGCGATGCACAAAGAACACGGCAAAGAGCACTAGCACCAGAAAAGCAGCAGCAGCCGGGATAATCCAGATGTCGCTCCATCGATGAGTGATCGACTCACCGACAAGCGCGTATTGATCGACGATTCTTCCTGACAGCCAGGTACCGATGAAACCGCCAATGCCAAGCGTCACGAATGCGATGAAGCCTTGTGCCGCGGCTCTGATATTCGGCGGGGCTTTCTTGTCAACATAGATTTGGCCAGTTACAAAGAAGAAGTCATAACAGATACCGTGAAGCAGGATTCCTGCGTAGAGCATCCACATGTTTGTTCCAGGGTTTCCAAACGCGAACAGTAGATATCGAACTGTCCAGGCAAACATTCCAATTAGGAGGAGCTTCTTCACGCCAAGTCGGATCAACAACCACGGCATTAGCAGCATAAAACCAATTTCTGACGCTTGTCCCAGTGTCATCTTTCCGGCGGCATTGTCAACACCGATTTCGTTAAGAAATGGATTCGCAAATGCGTAGTAGAACTGGAGGGGTATGCAAATGAGGAATGAACCGATGACGAAAATCGTAAACGATCGTTCCCGTAATAACTGTAATGCGTCGAGTCCTAAAATGGTGTGTACCGTGGTCGATGTTTCTGCTCGGTTGGTTGGTGGTGTGTGCGGTAACGCAAAACAGAACAAACCGAGCAGTATTGAGGCGCTTGCAGCGATCTGCATGGGTGCAGCGGTCGCTTCGAGCCGAAGGAACCCAACGGAGAGGCCGGCCGCAATCCAACCTATCGTGCCAAGGACGCGGACGGCCGGAAATTCCTGTGCAGGATCTGACATGTGGCGGAAGGAGAGTGAGTTAGTCAACGCCAGTGTCGGCATGAAACAGAGGGCGTAAACTAGGAGAACGGTGTAGAACAATCCGAACGAGGTTTGTAAAGAGGTAGCGGCGAGTGCGAACCCTCCAGCGATGTGTAAGACGGCCAAGATTCGCTCGGTTGCAAAGAATCGGTCCGCCACCATCCCGACAAAGAATGGTGAAACCATGGCCGCGATCGCAGTTGTTCCGACCGCCAACCCGATTTGTTCACCGCTGAATTGTAGGGTTCCGAGATACGTTCCAAGTGGTACGAACCATGCACCCCAGACAAAGTACTGGAGAAACATCATCGCCGAGAGTTTGAATCTGATTGGAGGAGGCATGGTTATTACAACGCTCAGTCGAGTGTCCTGATCCTCATATTGCGGAACCAAATCGGGTCTCCGTGGTCCTGTATGGCAATATGCCCGCGGCGACTCTGGCCGTAAAGTGGGAGTTCTGAAAACTTGCTGTCTGTGACGCGATGTTGCCACTCGTCATTACCTATTTCGTATGACAGCAGGTGTCTCCCGTTCATCCAGTGTTCCACGTGACCTCGACGCACGAGGAGTCGCGAACGATTCCACTCACCGACCGGGTTGGTCATATCTTCGATAGGCGGGTGGACAGCATAGTTACTGCCCGCGGCCGTGATAGCCGCCTGCCCATCGGGGTGTCCCGCATTGTGCAAAAGTTGATATTCAGGTCCGCTATGCCAGGCGACATCACCGTCTTCAATCACACCAAAAAACACACCGCTGTTTCCGCCGTGTTCGACTTTCCACTCAAAACGAAGTTCGAAGTCCTCAAACTTTTCAATCGTAATGATGTCACCTGCGTCTCCGACTCGCGACAAAGCTCCATCAACCATCTGCCACCCATCCGGCATTGATTCAAGTCGGTAACCACGCCATGTATCTGCTAGTGGATCGCCCAAAAGCGATCTCCACTTTATATTGTTGGTTTTTCTGTTGTTGCCGATGGCCCAAGTGATCCCATTAACAACCAGCCGTTGAAAACGATCGTCTTGCCAAACTTTTTCTTCATGTCCAAGTGCTGTATAGAACACTCGTCCCTTGCCATACGAATGTGACCATGTCAGAGCGAAGTCTTTGTCATTACGGTGAACACTGTCCCTTGTTGTGTCGACTGACGCTGTGTCGAGGCTCATGAGGACGTTGACGCGATCACGAGACCATTGTTTGAACTGATAAATTTCGTCATTGATCTGAAAGCGTTTACCAAGGTGTCGTGTTGCGGGGTGTGTGCTGTCTTCGACGCGAATTGATACCTCTTCACGCCATGGGTGATTATCGAAATAACCGCCGATGAGTTCTCCGTATTCAGGCCAGTCGTAAAACGTATCGGTTGCACTATGAATGCCGATGAATCCACCACCGTTTCGAACAAATTCGAGAAAGGCGGTTTGTTGGTCCACGGTCATCGGAAGTTCCCCGGTGGTATAAAACACGACTGCGTCGTATCTTTGGAGTGTGTCGGTCGTTAGGATAGAGGCGTCTCTTGTGATGTCGAGATCAAACGCGTCATGTTGCTGTCCGATCGCAGTAAGTATTTTTTCTGTTAGGGGGAGAACCGAATGTGCGAAGCCTGCTGACTGTGTGACATAGAGAACCTGTGGGCGGGACTGGGTATGGACAACTGTTGCGAACAGGACGACAAACAGTAATGACCTTGCTGTGGTTTTCACGAGAGAACCTCCTTGCAAAAATCGATGCAGCGGCGAAGTTCCGTCATAGTATCGCTGCCAGCGTACTCGTACTCTATGTTAGCCGGAATGTTCCATTGCTCTTGTTGGAGAAGAAGAAGCGTTTCACGGATTGGTGTGTCGCCTTCACCCCAAGGAACATTTGCCCCTTGATTCTTTAAACGGTCCTTTAAATGTAACGTAACAATCCTCTGATAATTTTCTCGTAAGTAAGTGAGTGGATCGTGATTAGCGGCGACCATGTGACCGATATCGAGATTGACTGCGATAGGTGCAGCGCCACCTAGACGAATTGCTTCATCAAAATCAGCGGGGCTTGAAAATTCGTTCGGGTCAACCCGAGAGTGGTTGTGCATCGCGACAGGGATTCCGAGATGTTCGGCGACTCTTGCAATACGGGGAATAACACTCATATGGGCTGACGACGTAATGGCCGGAGCACCAAGAGTTTGTGTAATTTCAAATCCTCGTTCAATTTCGCCGTCAGAAAAGTGATCTTTAAAGCTTTGATTGTAGGCATTTAATTGAATGCCAGCCCGATCAAACTTATTACGAATGTCCCGAAAATATCCCAGTGGTGTCATCGTTCGCCATCGCCGCAAATGTTCTCGGTTGTCAGGATGGTGCAGTTCGCGAGGTTCAACATGTCCTTCCCAGAGCTCGCAACTGGTGATGCCGAGGTCGACCATGGTGTCGATGCCTTCATCGAGCGGCATATCACGAAAGCTGTAGCTTTGCATGCCGATCAAGACACCGTTATAGGTCGATTGTGCGTCCAAACGTTGTCGTGTGAGACCGAAGACGGTATCTGCAAGACCGCCGAACGTAAGCTTGTGCCAGTCTCGTCTACTGATCTTCATAAAAGTATTTTAATTGTTCGTTATTTTATGGGATCACATCAAGGGTTGGACAAGCCAAGTTACTTCGTGTCCTTTTGGTGTGCTTGGTTAGTGCTTGCCGTTTGCGGGATTGTTATCGTGAGCTAACATCAGTCGCTTTTATCACGAAGACGTGATGGTTGGATCGGAAACCTTGACCATGAGTTTGCCTATGTTCGTACCCTGAAAAAGTCCGCAAAAGGTCTGAGGAATGATGTCAAACCCTTCCCGGATATCTTCATGAGCTTTCAGGGCGCCAGTGGCCAACCACGCTGACAGTTCTCGGCGTGCATCCTTGAAACGCGGTGCGTAGTCTGGTACTAAGAAACCTTCCATTCGGATTCGACGGGTAATCAATCGAAACATGTTTGTTGGCCCCGGGACTGTCTTGTCCGCATTGTAGCCAGCAATCATTCCACAAAGAACGATTCGACCCCAGGTCGCCATTTGTGCGAGAACAGTTTGCAGGAGCGGACCGCCAACGTTATCAAAATAAATATCGATCCCCTTGGGGCAAAGCTCCCGAAGACGGGCTTCGACGTTGTCGGTTTTATAGTCGATTGTCGCATTAAGACCCAGTTCGGCTGTGAGCCAATTGCATTTTTCCTGTCCACCGGCAATGCCGATCACATGGCACTGTTTAATCTTGGCAATTTGTGCGGCCACAGAACCAGTGGCACCGGCTGAACCGGAAACAACGACGACATCGTTTTCTCTAGGACGCCCTATGTCAAGGAGTCCGAAATATGCCGTAAGGCCCGTTCCACCAAGTACGCCAAGGTAACGTGGTAGGGGATGGACTGCGGTGATCCGTTGTACTGGAAATAAACCATTGCCATCGCTTAGACAGTAGTCTTGCCAACCCATCATCCCCGAAACGATATCTCCAACATTGAAATCGCGATGTTTAGACTCGATTACTTGTCCAAGTGCGGGGGCCAGCATGACTGAGTTGAGCGGAGCCGGGGGCATGTAGTCGGGGTCTTCTGTAATCCAACCGCGCATCGCCGGGTCAACTGACACGTAGAGTGTACGAATCACAAAAGAACCACTACTGCAGGCGGGGTACGGTTCCTCATGATGCACGAAATTGTTTTCAGCGACCATGCCTACCGGCCTGTTTGCGAGCCGCCACTGTCTGTTTCGGAGGTTTGTCACTGATTACACGCTACAGGCTGTTCTCATCGTCGCTGTCGTCGCCGAAGCCATCCTGAAAAGTGGTTTGCTGACGACACTATAGCGTGCTTTCCCGCCATAATGATCGGGTGTCACTTGAGCTGTTTGTTCCGGGGCGGGTCTGCTTGTTTGGTGAGCACTCTGATTGGGCTGCAGGGCATCGCCGCGCCAATTCGAAGATTGAGAAAGGTTACACCTTGATTGCAGGCACGAACCAAGGCATTTATGCGCGCGTTGATCCACATCCGAATGCATTGGTTTTTAGATCAACGATGCCAGATGGGCGGACTCTTGATACTCGTGAAATTCCGATGGATCCAGACTCGTTGCACAAAGAGGCGAAGTCGGGAGGGTTTTTTAGTTACGTTGCGGGTGTAGCATTTTGCGTCCTTAATCAGTACCGAGTTCGTGGTCTGGTGATTGATAATTACCGTACCGATTTACCGGTCAAGAAAGGTCTTTCTTCATCGGCGGCGATCTGCGTACTTACGGCCCGAGCGTTTAATCGAGCCTACGACTTACGTATGAGCGTGCCGGAGGAAATGGAGTGCGCGTATCTTGGTGAAATTGCGACACCGTCTCGTTGTGGTCGGATGGATCAGGGCTGCGCGTATGGACCTCGACCGATATTAATGGTGCACGATCGTGAAACCGTCACCGTTAAAGAACTTCAGGTTCGTGAACCAATACACATGGTCGTCGTTGACCTTGGTGCCGAGAAAGATACGCAAGAAATTCTTGCTCGACTGAATCAGTGCTATCCGTTTGCGAAAGATAGGATCGCGCACAATGTGCAGCATTACCTTGGACCATTAAATCGTGACATTATCTCGCGCGCAATGGAATATTTACGGACTGGTGATGCGCAAGGGTTTGGTTGGTTGATGACCGAGGCGCAACAATTATTCGATAAATACTGTGCGTCGGCATGTCCTAAGGAATTAACGGCACCGGTCCTACATCAGGTGTTGTCGTATCCGGGCATTCAACCACATATGTGGGGGGGGAAAGGTGTCGGGTCTCAGGGTGACGGTTCAGCGCAGTTAGTTGCCCGTAGCAAAGAGGATAGAGAAACGATTATTCGAGTGCTTCGAGACGAACTTGGCCTTTCTAGTTTAGTGCTTGACTTACTTCCGACGCCCAGTGTTCGTAAGGCCGTTATTACTGCTGCTGGTTTTGGAACTCGTCTGTATCCTGCAACAAAAGCCATTAAAAAGGAGTTGTTTCCCATCGTAACAGCTGACGGTATTGCCAAGCCCATATTCTTGGTGATCGTTGAGGAAGCATTAAAGGCTGGTATTGAAGACATCTGTCTCGTTGTGAAACAGGGTGAACGTGAGGTCTTAGAGAAGTTTCTCAATACCCCGGAATCACCAATGCACCATGACAAACTTCCTGTTCATCTCCGAGATTACAGCGCCTCTCTCCAAAAAATTGGCGAGCGAGTATCGTTTGTTGAACAAGAGTCACAAGAAGGTTTCGGGCATGCGGTTTTTGCGGCACGGGATTGGGTTGGCGATGAACCGTTTCTCTTAATGCTTGGGGATCACCTCTATGCGTCCGATGATGATGTGGCATGTGCTCGTCAGTTGCTTGACGTCTATGATCGGCACCAAACATCTGTGGTTGGGGTTATGCGTACAGATGTGTCTCTTATAGAGCAGTTTGGTGCGGTCGGTGGCCGGTGGGTTGATAATGCCGAACAGCGCCTTCTTACAGTAGAACAATTTGTTGAAAAACCAACTGCCGATTTCGCGCGGTCACATTTACAGGTCAGTGATTTTTCGGAAAATGAATTTTTCACATTGTTTGGTCAATATGTACTGTCACCCAGAGTGTTTGAGTTGCTAGCGGAAGTTATTGCTGGAGATCAGCGCGAGCAGGGCGAATTTCAACTTACATCGACACTTGAGCGGTTACGTCAGGAAGATGGTTTTTTGGCTTACGAAACGAGGGGACGTCGATTTGATGTCGGTGCGCCGACAGCCTATCTTCAGACGGTCAAGACGTACCCGGGGTAGATGGGCTTGTTTGATGTGATTTACTAACAACTTTAGGAATAGGGACCCGACAAATTGACAAGAGGATGGAGTGTGTCATGGCACGAAAGGTGACATTGTTTACGGGGCAATGGGCAGACCTTGCTTTAGCCGACCTGGTTCCTCAGGCGAAGGATTTTGGGTACGACGGTTTAGAGTTGGCGTGCTGGGGGGACCACTTTGATGTGGATCGCGGCGCGAATGACCCTGACTATTGTGCTGAGCGCAGAGAATTGTTGACTGCGAATGGCTTAGGTTGCTGGTCTATTTCCCATCATCTTGCAGGGCAATTGGTTTGTGACCCAAACGATGCTCGTTCGGATTCCTTTGTTCCAGACAAACTCCAAGGGGATGCAGAAGGAAAGCGGTCGTGGGCGATTGAAACGATGAAGAATAGTGCTCGTGCCGCGAAAAATTTTGGTGTGCCGGTTGTATGCGGGTTTACCGGTTCCCCGATCTGGCATTTGCTTTATTCGTTTCCACCTGTTGACCCCGAAACAATAGAGGCGGGTTTTCAGCGGTTTGCGGATCTTTGGCATCCGATCCTTGATGTGTTCGAAGAGAATGGTGTCCGCTTTGCTCTTGAGGTACATCCGACTGAAATTGCTTTTGATGTCGTGACGGCAGAACGGGCACTTGAAGCGATTGGCCGCCGAGACGTCTTTGGATTCAATTTTGATCCGAGTCACTTGCAGTGGCAAGGGGTTGACCCAGCTTCTTTTCTGGAAGAATTTTCCGACAGGATTTATCACGTGCATATGAAGGACGCTGCGGTGTCGCTAGATGGCCGAAGTGGGATTCTGTCGTCTCATCTAAATTTTGGCGAACCGGGTCGAGGCTGGGATTTTCGTTCAGTGGGTCGTGGGGATGTTGATTTTGAGTCGATTATTCGCATGCTCAATCAAATTAAGTACACGGGGCCTTTATCGGTAGAGTGGGAAGATTCTGGTATGGACCGTGAACATGGTGCCCGTGAGTCATGTGAGTTCGTCAGGCAGGTTGATTTCGCGCCCTCCGAGTTGGCTTTTGATGCCGCGTTTGAGAGCTAGTATGGCGAAACTAGGTCGCCCGTTGAAAATGGGCATGGTTGGTGGTGGTCCTGGCGCGTTCATTGGTGACGTCCATCGCAGAGCCGCATTGCTGGACGGTGGGGTTGAATTAGTAGCCGGCGCATTTTCTTCGAACGTGCGTAAGTCGCGCACCAAAGGCCGGGAATTATTGATACTTCCGTCGAGGGTCTATGGATCTCTTGATGCGTTGATTGAGGCTGAGTTGGCACTCCCGGTGGGTGAACGTGTTGACTTTGTTTCGATTGTGACTCCCAACCACCTGCACTATCCAATGGCGAAGGTTTTACTCCAATCAGGTTTTCACGTGGTGTGTGACAAGCCGATGACGTTTTCAGTGGCGGAAGCCAGGAAATTGAAACGTCTGGTCGGTAAGTCGGAGCGTGTGTTCGCGCTAACCCACAACTACACAGGGTATCCGATGGTGAAATTGGCCCGAGATCTAGTCCGAACTGGAGAACTTGGACGGATCAGAAAAGTCGTTGTGGAATACCCGCAAGATTGGTTAGCAACGCCTCTCGAACAGACAGGGATGAAACAAGCAGAATGGCGCACAGACCCAAAACGTAGTGGCATTGCAGGCTGTCTTGGCGATATTGGTACGCATGCGGAGAATCTGTCCGAGTACATTCTTGGTCAACGTATTACTGAACTGGCGGCTGATTTGACGACATTCGTTGATCGGCGGCGGCTCGATGACGATGCCAATGTTCTTGTGCGGTTTGAGGATGGGGCACGCGGTGTGTTGTTTGCCTCTCAGGTCTCTGTTGGTGAGGCGAATGGCCTGGCGATTCGTGTGTACGGAGATCGACGTGGGCTGCGTTGGCGCCAAGAGACGCCAAACACGTTACATGTAACGTCACTGAATGGTCCTGAAGAAACGTGGAGTCGCGGTAACGCCTATATTCAGGAACGAAGCCCGGCGGCGGCGCGAGCGACACGACTTCCAGCTGGGCATCCCGAAGCATTTATTGAGGCTTTTGCCAATATTTATGCGAATGTGTGTGACACAATACGAGCTCGCATTATGGGAGAAAATCCTGACTCGTTGATGCTTGATTTTCCGACAGTTGAAGATGGTTTGAGGGGGATGTTGTTCGTTGAGACGGTTGTTAAGAGTCACCGGTCAAAGCAAAAATGGACGCGTCTGCCAAAACGGTAGATCTAGGCCTGAGTCTGGATGTCGTTCCCCCTATATAATGAGTTCTTCTGAAACGATATGCAGGCTTGGACTGGTAGACACTTACATCCCCGTCCAGGATGATACGGAGGTCTAAATGGGGCGTTCATTGATCCACCGTTCGTTGTTGGTAGTGTTTGGTAGCGTTTTGTTGGTTAGTTCGGCTGTGGCCCAAGGTGTGCCTAAGCTCGACTCATACGAAGGCGTAGAGGTACGGATTCTGCAGAGTAATAATGCCGGTACTATTCAGCATGTCATCGATCCAGCCACTAATGAAGTTACGGGGCTCATCAGAGGTTGTCCGAATCCCCATAACCTGACGTCCCATCCCGATGGGTTGTATTACTACTGCGCGAATGAGCGTGAGCATACCGTTGATGTCTTCGATACGAAGACTCTCAAGCTTGTTGAGCAAATCCCATTATCGCAGCGACCAAATAAAGTTGCGGTAAATAAGAAGCATCGGAAGATTTACGCGGGGATTTCTCGTCGGTCGGCGAGTCCTGGTCCAGGTGTTGAAGTTGACCCGGATGCAGGGCTTCCGGCACTTGTCGACGTCATCGACATTGACACGCATAAGTTAATCAAGAGTATTGAGGTTCACGATCCCGTTCACAATGTCTTTATGACACCGGATGAAAAATTTGTAGTGGCAGGTCTTCGAGGTGAAGTTGGACCAGGAGTCCCGACGCTTCAGGTGATCGACCCGACTACCGACACTGTGAGTTGGGGGATGGAACTAACGGGCTATGAACAGTACGGTAGAACCTATCACGAGGTTCGCCCCATGGCCTTTGAGGCTGGGGACGATGGAAGTACCAAGCGTATCTATGCCCAGGCTACTGGGATTAACGCGGTTTGGGTCATCGATTGGGATAAGCGGGAAATTGTGGACATGTTGTGGCCGCCAGAACTTCCGCTGTGGGAAAAGAATGCCGACGGTATTCAATCCGGAGATATGCATGGACTCGAAGTGTTACCAGATCGTTCGGCCGTATGGGCGTCCAGTCGACTCGACAGTCGCATTTATGGGTGGTCGTTACCAGATTTCGAGTACATCGGCAGTGTCAAGGTGGGCCCGAGTGCGAATTGGATAACCTCGACACCGGACAGTCGCTATATGTACGTGGCAGTGTCTGGTTCGGACCACACACTGGCAGTGGATTTGGAGTCGCTCGAAATCGTAGCCAAGATCAAGACTGGCGCGCGGCCTGCGCGGATTAGTACCGTGATTCTGCCGCCAGACCGCGTAAATCCGAATGGAACAAACATGCGGTCCGAGGAGTAATGGTGATGGTTACGAAACAAGATCAGCCGTTACGGCGGGGTTGGGTGCCAGTTGTTCTGAAAGTGTGTGGAATGGTCCTGGCCCTGTGTTTGATGATGTCGACCTCCATGGCGGCGCAGACGGGTGCATTTCCGACTGAGTCTGATGTGGAAACGTATCGGGATACGGTGGAAAGTGTGTTTATGAAGGACCGTGGTGGTACTACCAGTCGCGGCGAACAATCTTATGCGGCGTGTGTGATGTGTCACACGTGGCAGACGAGTGTCCGATTCAGTTTGGAAACACCTGAGTCAGAGAATGGCTGGACGACTGACCAATCGCGACGGAATCTAGATGTCGTGGGGCAATTGGTGAATACGGCGAACCCGGAGAGTAGCCGGTTGTTGCTAAAGCCGCTCTCTACAGAGGCGGGTGGGTTGCCACACACGGGGGGCACCTTCTGGCAGTCCACAGATGATCCCGAGTACGGTGCGTTCCTGCAGTGGATTCAACGACTGCCTAGGGACCAGTTTATTCCGGACCCAGAACCAGAGATCGACTTTGCGTTTTTCCGGTCCTGTGTTCAGACGGTTTTTTCGAATCCTCGCGAAGGTCAGCTTCGGTGTAGTAATTGCCACTCGAGTGGGATGATCGGCTTTGCACCGGCGCCTGGACGAGGGGACGAGTGGAGTGACGAAGAGGCGCAGCGCGCCTTCCGGCTAATTTCCAGAGTCATTACGCCTGGGAATGCCGAGCAGAGCCGCTTTTTATTGAAACCGCTTCACCCCGATGGTGGGGGGGCTTATACACATAATGGTCCCCGACGTTGGCAAAGTCGGGACGACCCAGAGTGGCAGATGTTAGCAGGCTGGGTCCGTGGGGAGTACACCGGGGAAAGTTGCCCGTTGTAACCGACTGATTAGAAGCAATCGCACTCATGACTAAGTTGTTTAATTGCTGCGGCCTGTGGGCTACCGGTAGAACCTTTGCTAATGCTATTGCTGTAGGCATTGGCGGGGGTGTGGGGTTTGGAGCGCTCATATATTGCTGTGGCGGTGTCAGTAGCTCAGGTGAGAAAAAAGGAGAGCTAGGACTTTAATTTATCTAGAGTCGCCCGACATTTCCCGAAGGTAAGCCCTCTGTGGGCTGACACGAATGATCGGCCTAAGCTAAGGCGAAGACTGTTACTTTACGGTAGCGCTTTCAGGAGTGCGCGGCCTCCTGTTGCCGCCGAACGCAAACCAGGCAATCGTTCCTGCCAGAAGCGTAACGATTAACCACGGCATAATTCCAACTTGTAAGGCGTTGCCAAACGCAGTCCATGTCAAGTCGTATTGAACGAGTACGTCGTAGCGCTCGACCATCCAATGCCAACTCGTATGAGCCACAAGCACCGAAATAAGAATCGTTCCAATCCTTTCAGTAACGATAAATCGAAACAGAAATTCGAGAGCAGGAACGCACAGTGCAATTACCAAGAGTTGGCCGAGTTCGACGCCAATGTTGAATGACAACAGAGAGGTCAGCAAGTGAGCGCCGGCGAACTGGAGAGTCTCACGTAATGCGAATGAAAAACCGAAGCCGTGGATAAGACCAAAGCTAAATGCCATGACCCAGCGTCGACGGATAGGGGTGTTTTCTGACGAACTTGCTCCAACAATGTTCTCAAAGGCCATGTAGACAATTGATAGTGCGATGAGTGTTTCAACCAGTGGAGGAAACCAGAGTGCGTTCGGAGCGAGGTCATACGCGGATGCAATCAGTGTGACTGAGTGCGCCACCGTAAATCCAGTCACGATCGGGACCAAAGCTCTGAAACGTCTGAACGGTACTACCAAGCAGAGCAGGAACAAGAGGTGGTCAAGTCCATCAAGAATGTGGTCGAACCCAGAAACAACAAATCTCCACGCAGCTTGATGCCAACGGGGGTCAAGTGTGACGATTCCGGGGTCGCCACGTAATTCGAATACACGTTCAGCGCCGGCTGGTGTGATGAATCGAATCGAGGACACCACGCGCAGGCCAAGGCGTTCGACACCAGGTCGAATTGAAAACGCGGCCTGGTCTGAGGTGATGTCGTAATCCAAGACTACATCCAGCATGGCTTGGCGCCAGATGAGCTGCGTTTCTGCGGACAATCGTTCTGCGGACAGGATGTGTGTGAGTGCTGTGTCGTACGTTTCAAACGAGCGGTCAGACGGAAGAGACAAGCGAAGGCCGGTGACGCTTGGTTCAGGAAGCCTGACGCCCTCCTCATACAGCTCAATTTCTTGGCCGAGCCAGAGCATGACGGCATCCGGAAGTAGTGGACGTGCTCCTTCAATGTCTAGGTAGCCGGGGCCATTCAGCGGGAAGTTGACATCGAGCATGGCCTCGAGTGGTAAGCGAATCAGCATACGGAGCTGCTCGCCCTCTGGTTTTACGAAGGCATGAAGGCTGACATCGCCCGGGATATCGTGAGCGGTGGGGGACGATGGAACGGCGAGAATCGCCACTAACGTGGCTGCTAGAACGATTAATTTTCCTCTTCGCAATCCCACGAGATGTCGCTTCCTTTCCTTCGAGTCTGTATATATTTAACTGAGTATGCAATATAGCCCAAATGACCAAAGATTTCGGTTACCTGACGTTTTGCAATTTCTCAGCGATTTCCAAGTATACTGGCCCTTCACAGTCTTGAGATTCAACCAGCGTGGTATCTACTGCCTTGGTTTAGGGGGGACACGATGAATCGGAAGTATGCTTTTCTTCTGCTGACAGCTTTTGTTGGTGGCCTTGCAGTTGCGTGTGGTGGTGGTGGAACGGCTGAGGAACCGGCCGCGGAAGCGGATCCTATGGCAAACGCCGATCCAAACGCGAAAATGGCTCCGATGTTTGAGGTTGATCCGACTTGGCCGGACAACCTGCCGAACCATTGGCTAATGGGCCCAACCATTGGTGTTGATGTCGATGCTCAAGACAATATTTGGATTGTGCACCGAAATACACCGGACAATTTCGTTGCAACGACCGAGATTGGTCTGGCGCAGGACCCACCGTTGAGCGAATGTTGCCAACCTGGTCCTCCGGTTATGGTTTTCAATCAAGAAGGTCAGTTGATTGATAGTTGGGGCGGACCCGGTACCGAGACGGGTGACTATGTATGGCCAGAGTCGAATCACGGCATTCTCGTCGACCACATGGATAACGTGTGGATTGGTGGAAATGGCCAAGGCGACTCGCACGTGTTGAAGTTCACGCGAAGTGGCGAGTTCCTATTGTCTGCTGGCACACATGGTGCTCGACAGGTTGGAGAACGAGACGGACGGCGTATTTTTGAGCGTGACAGTCTTTCTGAGGACAGCTACGGTCGGGTTGCAGAAATTGGCGTTGACCCGGAAGCCAACGAGATCTATTTCGCCGATGGGTACTTCAATAAGCGGGTTGCGGTTGTCGATGCAGACACTGGCGAGTTGAAGCGCTACTGGGGTGCCTACGGGAACGTGCCAGACGATGATTATGACTTTGGTGGTCCGTATCGTGAAGGCAACGAACCGGCACAGCAGTTTCGAGGTCCGGTTCATTCTGTAGATATTTCAAACGATGGCCTTGTTTACGTTACCGACCGCGCCGAAGACCGCATACAGGTTTTCCAGAAGGACGGCACATTCGTACAAGAAGTGCATGTTGCGACGCATACGCTATCGCAAGGTTCGACATGGGATATCGATTTTTCGCCAGACCCAGAACAGCGGTTTCTGTATCTTGCAGACGGCCAGAACATGAAGGTCTACATCATTGAGCGTGAGACGATGGAAGTACTCACGGCCTTTGGAGACGGCGGTCGTCAACCAGGCATGTTCTTCGCGGTTCACAGCATAGCTGTTGATTCCGACGGAAACATCTATACGACCGAAACCTATGAAGGTTCACGTGTGCAGAAGTTTGTCTATAAGGGACTCGGTCCAGTGCCAGCTGGCGCCGAAGGTGAAAATAGCCAGGGTGTTCTCTGGCCGACGAACTAAGACTTTGTAATTGGTAAAGTTCAAGAGTTTTCACTCTTGATTGATGTTTAGTATAAAGAGCCGGTTTAGCATGAACGCTAGACCGGCTTTTTATCGTTGTAATGACAAGAAAAAGACCGTGCATGCAGGCTTGCATGCACGGTCGTGATCTGTAGCGTTATTGCGAAACCTCTTGACTGATTAGCAAGCAGTGCCGACGGGCTTACTTAGGCATTCCGGGTCACGGATATTGTCAAAGCGAGCTCTGAGTTCCGTTAGGGCAGCCGTCGCAGCTGGGCCATCCTGCGCACCGGAGGCACGAGAGATGCCAGAGATGGCGGCGAAAGCTTGTTCCGTCAACTCAAGGGCTTTCTCCTGGCCTTTCGCTTTCCAGAAGGTTTCTATTTTTGAAAACTGAGTGAAAGCTTTATCTGAGTCTTCACCAAGGTCTCCAAAATAACTTGCGTCGATGTGCATGGCCGTATCAGTGAGGATAAACCGTAATTCATCGATGGCCGCGTCATAGTCTTCTTGCGAGACTTCTTGCGCAGAGACTAGCGACACGGCAAGAACGGTGGCAGTAAATAGAGCGACCGCGAGTTTGATTCTTCGCACCTCTTCCTCCTCTTTCATTAATTTGGAACTTAGGTATTTCATATTCACAATATGTCGGCGATTAGGGCTACACCGGCAACAATCATAGCGAGTCCAGCAATTCGACCACCCTGAGGACCAAACGGTATCACTTTTTCAAGTAAGACGAAGAGTGTAATAGCCGCGATCCACAGAAGATTCATAACTCCACCGACAAACAGTAGGGCCATTAATATCCAGCAACATCCTAGACAGAAGAGCCCGTGCTCGATTCCCATTCTTAAGGCACCCATCGTCCCTGGCCGCCAGTGGTGTGCCAGGAAATGGAGTGGGCCACGGCATTTCTTCAGGCAGGCCTGTTTGAAGGGTGTGAGTTGATAGCCGCCGGCGGCGATGAGCAAGCTTGCACCGATGGCGGGACTGGTTGTGATTAACATTGGTGATAGAAGAGCGGCCTGATCGAGTGCCCATTGGGCCGTCGTCGCGGCGACGCTGAATACTGTCCAGATGATGAGATAGCCAGTAACAAATATTGAGGCCGGAGCAATCGGTGTCTTTCGCTCGTCGGCTTTCCGCGCAACGGCAGCGTACATAAGCGTCATGGGGATCGCCGTTGGGACCATCATGCCCACCATCATGATGGCCCACATGAGAAACATGAACCAGAACTCACGACCAGTCCATGGGCGAATTGACAGCAAGTTCATGGTCGATGACATGTCCATGCCTGTCATGTCGTTAGCCATATCGATGAGGTAGACCCATGCTAAGACCGTGATGCTGGTGAGCGAGAACAAGACCGCAAGCGTATGTCGCCGTGGAAGTGACAGAGAAGAGTTTTGAGTCACGTCAAAAAAATGAGACGGTTAACGAATAACACCATCCTGGTTCATATGCAGGACGCAGAACTGGCCGTGTGTGTTAGATAATTCAATCGGAACACTGCCATTAGCTTTCGAGGTTCCGGTGCCGATCTCCGCGTAGGTGTACTCAAATCCATTAGGTAAGTGAATTTGTGCTCGGGAATCTTCGCCAGTGAATGGGTTTGTCATTGGGGATCCCGTCGATTCCACTAGTCCAGCGATCTTAAGGTGGGCCTGACGCGCATCAATGTCGATCGAAACTTCGATAGGCCGATATAACGTGTCGTAGACTGTCGACATGGTGCTGTTGAGGACCGAGAAAATGGTTGCGCCCGGAACTGTTGATTCACCTTTAAGAATCTTTCCAAGCGCTTGGCGTTGAGTGTCAGACGCACGGTCATCAATGATCGTTTCGATTTGACCATTTCCTTCTGCGATTTCACCTGGCCATTTTGCAACGAGCGCCCAATGCAGTCCGGTAATGTCACAATCACCAAAGTAACCGTTATCAATGATACCGGCAACGACAGCCTGACAATGACCGTGGGTTGACGGGGCATTAAATTGGCACGGACATCCTTGGTCACAGTTGCAGTTGGCGTATTCGCGGCCTTTGATCATCCAGCGGTCTGCCATAGCAAAAACCTCCCTTCGCTCGGTCGATTCTAAAGAATTCTCTTTGTAAAATGGAGCTCTTTTGGGCGGGGTCTTGTAGCTAGTCGTAGTCGAGTGTAGGCTACCAGGATTACACCGATTATTTCGAGAGTCTAACGAAGGAGTAGGACATGCGATTTCGTTCAATACTTGTCTTTATATCGATGCTGGTGAGTAGTGCGTTTGTGGCGCCAGATTCTTTCGGCCAGGGTCGAGTACAGGGAGAGGTCACCGATAAATGGGGAAATGGACTTGGTGAGGTTCAGATCGCCGTTGAACGGACTGATGGTGGCGGGTCGTATTCGGCAGAGACTGAAGACGATGGCGAGTACATCATTCTCGGTTTGCAGTCGGGGAACTATGAAATTACCTTTACGTTAGATGGGTACCAAGGGGTTCGTGTTGCTGAAAATGTCCGGTCTAGTGCCGGGCCTCCACTTGATGTGGAACTTGAAGCGTTGGCAACGGGTGGTCGTCTCAGAGGGGAACAGGACTTTGAGGCTGAGGGTGGTTCACCAAAAATCAAGTTCAAAGAAGACGGTATTTTTGAGTTTGAAGACGCTGAAGGAGAAGAAGGTGAAGGAACGTACGGCGTTGTTGAACTTAGTGCGCTCCTTGTCATCCGGGATTACGATGGCGATGATGACAAATATTCAATTTCCGAACCTGTGGTCGTAACTTTTGCCAATGATCAATTTACGAGTTTGGTATGGGAAGGTGCGACACTCCGCAAACAGTGACAAATAGAGATTAGGGGCGTTATGAAGCGCCCCTAAGTTTCTGATGGTCATTTATTGAATCGAGATTAATTCGACGTCAAATACAAGCATGCCTGCCGGATAGCCAGGACGTCCTCCGTAGGCGAGGTTTTCCGGGATCCAGAATCTTCTTGTTTCGCCAGGAACCATTAACTGAACACCCTCGGTCCATCCGCTGATAACTCTGTTGAGTGGGAATGATGCTGGTTGACCCCTGGTGACTGAACTATCGAACATTTCACCGTTGGTGTGCCAACCTGTGTAGTGGACCGTGACGGTTGACGTTGGCCCTGGGTTCTGAGTGCCAGTTCCCGCGTCGACGACCTTTGAGGCAAGTCCGGAAGCGGTAACTTCTGCATCATCAGGCGGTGCCGCAACATCGGGCGGTGCAGTAACAGTCCGTTGAGCACTGGCGGCGGCAGCAAGCCCGACCACCAATACAACCATAAGAACAACGACAAGCGATCCGTGGAAATTCATCATCATAGTCTCGTTATCTTATCTTAGTATCAGTAAGATCCAAGATACTCTAGTTGGGGAACTAGGCATTTAGCTGGTTGTTGTGCGTTTCGTGATTCTGACGAACAAAGGGGATCCTATGCGAATTGTTAGTTTCATCGTTGTTGCAGTGAGCATGTTGACCTTGCCGCTGGTTGGCCAGGAAACAAGTCTTTCGGATACGCAGACTAATGGGTGGCCACAGTGGCGTGGCCCATTGGCTACCGGAGTATCTCCAACAGCTAACCCTCCAATGGAATGGAGTGAGACGCAAAATGTGCGCTGGAAAGTCGAACTTTCTGGCCATGGGTCAGCGTCGCCCATCGTTTGGGATGACCACATCTTTATTCTTTCTGCGATACCGGCTGGTCCCGGTAATTCCGATGGCCCAGGTCTTTTTGGGCGCCTGCGGAATCGTTTGCTGGGTGCCGTCGGTGTTCCCATGTTAAGTTCGAGCGAGGTCCAGCAGTTCACAGTGAGTGCCTATGACCGGCGTGACGGCTCGGTTGTTTGGGAGCGGATTGCTGTGTCAGAGGAACCGCACGAAGGGCGCCATGCAACTGGCAGTTGGGCTTCGGCTTCGGCCGTTACTGACGGCGAAGTGTTATGCGCATTTTTCGGTTCACGCGGACTCTACTGTTACGACCTCGAGGGAACGTTGCTCTGGGATCAGGATTTTGGTGATATGGAAATCCGTATGGGCTTTGGAGAAGGTGCGTCTCCAGTCTTGCACGGTGATTCTATTGTGTTGGTATGGGATCATCAGGGTCAGTCATTTATTACGTCGCTCGACAAATGGACGGGGCAAGAGCGTTGGCGGACTTCGCGTGAAGAGATTACGTCATGGTCTACCCCGCTTGTTGTTGAACACCAAGGTACGGTTCAGGTTATAACCAGTGCGACAGATCGCGTTCGGAGTTATGACATTGATACTGGGAATCTCATCTGGGAAGGCGCAGGTGTTACCCTCAACGCCATCCCGACACCGGTAACGGCCGACGGGATTGTGTATTTGATGAGTGGATATCGCGGGAATCAACTTTACGCGGTTGATCTTTCAAAGGCGCGTGGCGATATTACCGGTACCGATGCGGTTGTATGGTCACACGACCGTGACACTCCGTATGTTCCTTCGCCGGTTTTGCATGATGGAATTCTTTATTTTACGAAGAGTAATTCCGGGGTGTTGTCTGCGCATGACGCTAAAAGTGGTCGGAAACTTTATGGCCCGGAGCGTCTTCCTGGCATTCGAGATATTTATGCATCGCCTGTGGTCGCGGGTGATTATCTGTATGTGACGAGTCGCGATGGGGTAACTCTCGTTTTGGAAACTGGCGAACAACTTCGTGTCGTGGCTACGAATGCGTTGGATGATCAAATTGATGCATCGGCAGCCGTGGTCGGTAGTGAAATCTATCTTCGTGGACAGCGCTACCTCTATTGCATCGCGGACTCTTAGCTTATTTCTATCTTGTGGATGTGTGTTTAGGGGTGACAGCGCGAGCCTGTATAATGCCGACTCTTTCCTAGTAGACCATGCGGATCACTTCAATTACTGCCGGCGCTGGTGGCATGTACTGCGGAAGCTGTATCAGAGATAATTCACTGGCAAAAGCTCTGTTACAGCAAGGGCATGAAGTGCTGCTTGTTCCTCTCTACACACCACCGAGGACAGACGGACCCAGTGTTAGTGAGCAGCGCGTTTTTTTTGGCGGGATCAGTGTGTATCTTGAACAGTACTCGCGTCTCTTTCGATCCACTCCGTGGATGGTTGACCGTTTGTGGGAATCGCCGTGGTTACTGCGCGCGGTGTCGCAGCGAGGTGTGCAGACTCAGCCGGAGCAACTTGGCGAACTAACGGTTTCGATCCTTGAGGGACAGCATGGTCGCCAGCAGAAAGAATTTGACAAGCTTGTCTATTGGCTCCAATCGCAACCGAGACCGGATGTGATCGATATTTCGAACTCGATGTTGATTTCTTTGGCACCAGCGCTCAAGAAAGCGCTTGGCCGGCCGATTTGCTGCACGCTCCAAGGTGAGAATATTTTTCTTGATCATCTGGCCGAACCATATCGTTCGCGTGCCCTCAGTCTCATACAGGAACATGCTCAGTCAGTCGATAGGTTTGTTGCGGTGAGTGATTATTGCGCGGGCTACATGGCTGAGTACCTACAGATTCCAGGCGCGAAACTCGACGTGGTGCCATTGGGGATTGACGTGGACGAATTTTCCCCCCGCCACAGCCCCTCTGATCAGCCATTTACCGTTGGCTATCTCGGCAGAATTGCCCCTGAGAAAGGCATTCATTTGCTTTGTGATGCGTATCATCGCCTGCGTGAGCAAAATGAATTTGAGAATTGCAGGTTGGAATTTGCGGGTTATCTCGGGCCAGAACATCGAGGTTATCTTGAAGGTCTCACGCGTCAGATCAACGAGTGGGGCCTGCAAAATGAAATTCGCTATCGCGGTCCTCTGGAATTTGAAGACAAGGTATCGTTTTTTCAGGAACTTAATTTATTTGCGGTCCCGGCAACGTACGACGACCCCAAAGGACTCGCCCTTCTTGAGGCGATGGCATGCGGTGTTCCAGTGATTGCGCCCGATCGTGGAACGTATACGGAGTTTATCCAGCGCACCGGTGGGGGTGTGCTGGTTCCGCCAGAGGATCCCGAGGCGCTCGTGGCTGAATTAGTTCGGCTCCGGAATGATGATGCAGGTCGTCGAGCGCTCGGCGAATCGGGATCGCACGCCGTCCGAGAGCAGTACAGTGCCGATGCAATGGCAGTGCGTGCGCTCGATGTGTATAACCGTCTTCACGCAGCCTCAAACTGACAGTGGTAGATTACTCGGAGGTTGTTTCCGAGTCGTTCCACCAGATGGCGAGTAGTCCTAATACTAGTAAGAGTCCAAACCAACGTTGAGGTCCTGCCACGAAGACGACAGCGCCGTTGATAATCATAAAAAGAAAGACGGCCCGTACCACGCGACCGAGACGGTCGTTTACCGTTAGGCTCCAGCGTCTTGGTAGAAGGCCTTCCAAGACCCAGATTACAGTGAACACGTAATTCACCCACAGACCAAGGCCACTATCTATTCCCACGAGTTCATTTGTGGTGGCTGCGGTGTAAACGTAGGCAGCAGAATGACTCCAATGGTGATGTAACGAAAAAGCGCTTATCACGTGGCAGATGTAGCAAATACTCCCAAGAATCCACACGGGGCGTGCCCACGACACACGCGGCCTGAGGGAACGGCCGAATTCTCCGGCTACATACAGAACCAAGGCTATCCAAATGGTTCCTGTTACCAAGAACGATGACGTTGTTGCATCGGCTAGCATCGACTCTCACCATATCATTACGGTTCCTCGTAAGGATCGATCAGGCAGTGACCGGATTAGGGATCTATAATCGAAGCCGTTTCCGAGGAGACTGCGCAGATGAAGTTACATCCGTTTTTGGTGTTTGTGTGTTCGGTGGTATCTGTTCTGGTGTGTGGTGCGCAAGTTGTTTTCGCGCAGCAAGGCCAATACGCAGGCCCTCCGACAAGATGGCTTGACGAGACGCCTCGTGCGGTCAATCGTCGACCAACTATTCCGGAATACCTGGAGGAAATGGCCTGGAAAGAGCTCGATCAAGAGGTGTTGCTTATTGCGGGTAGTGCGACCGCATGGCGTTGGAATGATCAGAAATGGTTTTCTGATTTTAGAACCATCAATCGAGGTTTTGGTGGCTCTCGTCTTGACGATAATGCCTATTTCGCTGATCAGCTACTGATTCCCTTTAAGCCTTCGACCATTGTGTTGTATGCGGGTGATAATGATTTGTGGCAAGGGCAGTCACCGAGTGTTGCGGCTGGTCATTTTGGTGATTTCGTTCGTGCAGTGCACGAGGTGTTACCCGACACGCAAATTATTTTTGTGTCTATTCGGCCGAGTATTGCTAGATGGAATACGTGGGATGCCATGCAGGAAACCAACATGTTGATTCGTCGGCAGATTGATGCCAATTCGAATCTCTATTATGCAGACATTACCGACGTTACGCTTGGTGCCGATGGTAGACCTCGCAGAGATTTCTTCATTGAGGATGACTTGCACCTGACCGAGCTCGGCTACCTTGCCTGGTCACGTATTGTGAAGCCAATCGTACGACAGGCGGAGACACGATATAGGCAATTGAAAGGTTGCGATCTTTGTGGGGCACAACGATAGGTCGCATGCGATGCGAATTGCCTTGCCGGGATTCGATGTAGTTACAGCGAACAGGATGCAGAACGTATGAGTGTTCGTTTGATGGTGTTGCTGGCGACTGCAGTCATTGCAGGTATCGGCTCGAATGTGCTCGTATCTTCGATGTATGCCGCGGAGAGAGAGCTTGATGCGGACAGGCGAAACGCCATTGTCACCCAACTAACGGAACTCCCGCGACTCCGCAGTCTACTTGTATCGATCAATGGTGACCTAGTTGAGGAGCACTATTTTAATGGGGCGGGTGCTCGTAGTCTGGCAAACCTAAAATCGGCATCGAAGACATTGATTTCCATTCTTGTTGGTATTGCGATTAACCGGGGCTATTTGGATGATGTCGACCAGACGATAGACGTATTTTTCCCAGATGAACTGTCCGGAGAATCGGCGACGAAGCAAGAAATTACGATCGAAGATCTGCTTACGATGCGGTCTGGCCTCGAGACGACGAGTAATCGTAATTATGGTCGATGGGTGCAGAGCGGAAATTGGGTGGCGCATGCATTGTCGCGGCCGTTTGTTGGCAAACCTGGCGGTCAGATGATTTACAGCACAGGGAGTACGCATTTATTGTCAGCAATCATCACTCGCGCGACAGGCATGACGACGAGAGAATTCGGACAACGCTATTTAGCGCGTCCGCTCGGCGTGACGTTGCCAGCCTGGCCTCAAGATCCTCAAGGGGTCTATTTCGGTGGGAATGACATGTTGTTGACGCCTCGTGCGATGGTGGAAGTGGGTGAACTGTATCTTTCTGGTGGTTCTGTCGATGGATTTGAAGTCGTCTCATCTCAGTGGATTCGTGAGTCATGGATTCCACGCACAGTATCTCGATACAGCCGGCGGCAGTACGGTTATGGGTGGTGGATGCGAGTGTTTCACGGATTTCCTACCTACTACGCATGGGGTTACGGCGGACAGTACATATATGTCCTGCCTGATCTTGATGCCGTCATTGTCGTAACGTCATCGCCAAATCCTGGTGATGGGCGGCGAGAGCACCGCCGCCAGATTAATGCCGTTATTGAAGAACAGCTTGTACCAGCCATTCGAGATGCGACATTCGAACAATAGAAGGAACCGCTACATATGAGAACTGTGAATGGAACCAGCGTTAGCCTGACCGTAGTGATTACGGTCCTCGTAAGCAGTGTTTTAGGGATGGTGCAAACGGGTCAAGAGCGTTCTTTAGTGAGTCAGACGAAATATGACGAGTGGCTTGCTCCATTGCCGATCCCGAATGGCACGGGCTCACCAGTCAATCCGATTGCTGTCTTTTAACTTATTAGAGGTTTAGATGAAAAAAAACAGAGGTGTAGCGTACACGTGTGTCGTAATGGTATTGCTCAGCGGGTGTGGAGCTTCTGATTCCACAACTCCTAGACAACCCGCCATTGATACTGTTAACGATACTCCTGCTGAAGCAAATCTTGAGGCTTCCATTCTCCGGCTTGATCCACGGTTGGATGCCCTTATTCCGACCGATGTCGAGGTCGAGAAACTTGCTGACGGTTTTGTCTTTATTGAAGGGCCAGTATGGCTCAGAGGGGAATCCCGATTACTGTTTTCTGATGTTAGAGGAAATACTATCTACCAATGGACCGAGACCGACGGGGTGAGTCCGTTTATCGATCCTGTTTTTGATGGAGATCGTGAAGGCTTACGGTCTATTTCATCGAATGGGTTGACGCTTGATAATCAGGGAAGACTGATCATTTGCGAGCATGGCAACCGACGGATTTCCCGTATCGAGGCTGATGATTCACGCACGGTTGTTGTTGATCGTTATGAAGGACAACGTCTAAATAGTCCCAATGATGCGACATATGGTTCGGATGGAACACTTTATTTCACTGACCCGCCGTACGGACTTGAGGGGCTTGAAGCGTCGCCGCTCAGAGAGGTTGATTTCAATGGTGTTTATCGTTTGACCGCTGATGGTGAGCTTACTGTTTTGGTTCGTGATCAATCACGGCCGAATGGAATCGCACTGTCGCCAGACGAAACAGTTTTGTATGTCGCGAACTCTGATGCAGATAACAAGGTCTGGATGGCCTATGACCTTGATGATGCTGGGGCATCCAATGGTCGCGTGTTTTTCGACATTAACGATCAAGATGCACCAGGGGCAGCCGATGGTCTAAAGGTAGACCGAGCCGGTCATCTATTTGCGACGGGACCAGGCGGAGTGTGGGTCATTTCACCCGATGGCACGCATCTCGGTACCATTGTGATGCCCGAGGTAACTGCTAATGTTGCATGGGGAGACGATGGGCGGACGCTCTACATGACGTCGAGCACTTCGTTGTATCGGATCCGACTGACGACCGAGGGCGTAATTCCGGGTCCTTAGACGACTTGATGTGCACCAGATGTTCCTCTTCTAGTCACCGTAATTCTCTGAAGAAGGTTCGAATATCGTCGGTGAGTAGTTCGGGTTGTTCCAGTGCAGCAAAATGTCCACCGCGTGGCATCTCGGTCCAGTGCGTCACGTTGTACGCAGCCTCGGCCCAGGCTCGTGGTGGGATAAAGATTTCATGTGGAAAGATTGCACAACCAACCGGCGTGTCGATATAGCCGATTGGTCGACTCGATGGTGTGTAGCGAGATTCATAGTAGATGCGAGTAGATGAGGTAATCGTACCGGTTACCCAATAAATTGTTATGTTCGTCAGTAACTCGTCTTTTGTGAATCCGTTCTCGACGTGGTCGTCGCAGTCACACCATGTCATAAATTTTTCGACAATCCATGCGGCGAGTCCAGCCGGCGAGTCATTCAATCCGAAACCGAGAGTTTGTGGTTTCGTACCCTGCAGATTGCTATAACCTCGTTCGTCTGCGAAGAATTCTTGTCGTTCTTGTGAGCGTTCGAGTTCTTCTAGGGGTATTCCAGCGTTGGGGTCTTCTAAATCAGCTGGCGGTCCGGCTGTTACCATATTGATGTGAACGCCAACGACTCGGTCCGGCCTTAGCGATGCTTGCCATCGACTGATGATACTGCCCCAGTCGCCACCCTGTGTGCCATAACGTTCATAGCCTAGTCGTTCCATGAGTTTTCCGATAATGTCGGCCATTCGTTCAGGGTTGTAGCCGCGTTCGGTCGGCTTATCAGAAAACCCGTAACCAGGAATTGAGGGAGCCACGACATGAAATGCGTCGTTCGCATTGCCACCATAGGCCGTTGGATTTGTCAGTGGGCCTATGATTTTGTGAAACTCCATAAAAGAGCCTGGCCATCCATGAGTAATAACTAACGGAAGGGCATCTTCATGGGGTGATCTTTGATGAATAAAGTGAACGTCAAGACCATCAATGGTTGTTTTAAATTGATCAAAGGTATTGAGCATTTGCTCTTGCACGCGCCAATCAAAGTCATGTTGCCAGTAATCCAGTAGTTCAGAAAGATATTCACGATTTGTTCCGTAGTCCCATGCCGTCCCAGGTATTTGATCAGGGAGTCTCGTTGCAGCTAGTCGGTGCTGGAGATCATCCAGTACGGCATCAGGGACATTGATCTCAAACGGTCGAACAGCCTCAGGATTGCCGGTTGTATTGGGGGTCGCATCCATCAATGGCGGTGAAGTAGACGCTATTCTTTCTTCTTCCGTTGATGATGTCTCGAGGCTGCAGCCAATAAAATTAACTACTAGTAGTGCTGCACCGTATCGAAAAATGTCAACTGGTTTCATTAGACTGTTCCCCGAAATTTAAATAACTGTGCTTATAATGCCACGATTGTTGTCAGGAGGAACGATGATGACTGTATGGCTTCGGTATTTGCTTGTTCTTGGTTGGATCCCGACGTTATTTATCGTAAGCGGTTTTCGGTGGGTGCTCGATCAACCTTCGCAAGCACAAGAACGTACGCCCATCAAGATTACTCGTATTTTTACTGGCGACGATGGGAAGACGCACGCCGAAAATTACGAAGTGCCGCTCAATAGCCCCCGTGGTGCGACGGAGATGGCGGAACCGATTGCCGTCACCAATGTCCAATTTAGACGAACATCACCAGATTACTTTATTGATTGGCATACGGCACCGCGCAAGCAGTTTGTCATCACATTAGCTGGTGAGAGTGAGGTGGAGATTGGAGATGGTTCGAAGATCCGTTTGTACCCTGGTCATATCTTGTTAGCGGAAGATACGACCGGCCAAGGACATATTTCACGGGCTATTGGATCTGATGACCGTATTTCATTATTTCTTCCACTTGCCGACCAGTAGCATCTGGTGTGGGAGGAATTGACTTATCAAGACCGACTGCCTTGCCGTCGCTTTCTACCGCCAACGAAGAATTTCGACAGATCGACTATCCGCTACGAGCAGGTAGTTTCCATGGATGGCGATATCTCGAGCTGTTCCGGGCGTATCATAAGTCGTTGTTACAATTGGCGCCGTCGGATCACTTAGGTTGACGATTTCGATTCCGTCATCTCTTTTCGGGATAACGATAGATGTTTGATCAGCAGCGACCATTTCCGGTTGTCCGGTAGCTTCATAATGGCCGAGTAGCTTCGGGGTACTCGGGGATGTAATATCAACAACTTCAATCAATCCAGTTTGTTGATAGACCACGTAAGCACGAGTGCTTTGGATGGTGACATTTCGAACTGGAACACGCCCGGCAGGATGAAGGCCCACCGGTACAGGCGTTGCTGGATCACGTAGATCGAAGCTATGTATACCAGATGGCTGATCAATGACATACGCTAGATTTCCAACTGTATGGACAGCTCGTTGGTACCCTGGTGTTTCGACCGTCGCGACATGCACTGGGTTTTGAGGTACCTGTAGATCGACGATTTCAAGTCCTGTCATTAAGTTGCTGACAACTACGTGTGTTCCGATTAGCGCTACATCAACAGCCTGACCGGGTGTGGGATAGAGGCCGATGATTGTGACCGAAGACGATTCGTCATGGTTTACCTCTACGATATGTACGCCTTCAAGGCCTGCTGCGAGATATGCGTGATGGGCGTTTACGGACATGCCATAAATCCGGTCAGGAACATCGATTGAGCCAAGTTGCAATGGGAGCGCAGGGTCTGTAATGTCAAAGACAGTCAAAGTGGTACCGGAGGTTACATAGGCAAGATTTTCTGAGACGGCTATTTGGTCAGCCGGAATTTGAATAGATGCGACCGATTCGATTTGTGCGTCGGCATAGTTGGCCCATATCCACAGCAAAATAGTTATTACGGTTACACGCATTTAATTCGTTTTGAGTTGATTGCTTCGTTCTCGTGCAACAAGTTCTCGTCTAAGAATTTTCCCGGAGGGCACTTTCGGTATTGCGTCAATAAACTCGAGTCGCCGGATCTTTTTGTGCGGTGCTACTTTGGATGCTACGTATGCGATTAGCGTGTCTGCAGTTGTGTTTGCCTTTTCTCGAAGGACGACAAATGCTTTTGGTACTTCGCCAGCCTCGTCGTCCGGGCTTGGAATTACCGCTGCATCCGCGACAGCGGGGTGCGACTGGATGACGGCTTCAAGTTCTGCCGGCGCAACTTGGAAGCCTTTGTATTTGATTAACTCCTTCAGTCGATCTACGACGTAGAGGTACCCATCATTGTCGGCTTTGCCAATGTCTCCGGTATGTAGCCATCCATCGTCATCGATCATCGCAGCCGTGGCTTCGGGATTATTTAAATATCCAGTCATTACTTGGGGGCCTCGGATCCAGATTTCTCCCAGGTCGCCTTCGTTGGCGTCGAGTTTGCTATCCACGTCGACAATGCGCCATTCGGTGTTTGGTAGTGCGGTGCCAACGGAATCGATTTTTAGTTGCGTGTCTCGAGCATTAGTGTGTGTGACAGGGCTTGTTTCGGTCAGGCCATAGCCTTGTCGAACGACCATATCATTACGTTGAGCAGCTACTCTCGCAACTGATTCCGGCAGTGGTGCTGCACCAGACATAACATTGCCGAGCGTTGAGATGTCGTATTGATCAACAAGAGGATGTTTGGCTAAAGCCAGAATGATTGGTGGCACCAAATATGCAACAGTCACGCCATGTTCTTGGAGAAGTCCGAGAAATTGTTCGAGATCGAACCTCGGCATAGTCACAATTGTTGCGCCAGATCGAAGTGCGGCTCCCATAATGACCGTCATTCCGTAAATATGGTAGAACGGCAAGATTCCGATCAAGGTGTCATCTGGTGTGATTTTTTCGACAGTTGTTGTTTGTTGAATATTTGCGACGAGATTGTAGTGCGTCAGCATAACCCCTTTGGGCAGCCCTGTTGTTCCACTTGAATAGGGGAGTGCAACCAAATCGGTACACGGGTCAATCGCTACGTCTAATTCTTTCTGCTCTGATAAGAGCGCGGAGAAAGGTGTAGCTCCGTCGGCTTCTCCAAAAATAAAAATTTCTTTCACAGAAGTATTTTGAACTGCTTCAAGGGCGACAGAAAGAAACTGAGGGATTGTCACTAAGAATGTTGCGCCCGAATCGATCAGCTGGCGTTTTACTTCCTCTCTGGTATACAGCGGATTGATCGTCGTGTTCACACCGCCAGCAGCAGAAACACCAAAGAATGCGACAGCGTATTCGGGGATGTTCGGGCTGAAAATGGCGAATGCATCGCCTCGTTTAAACCCACGAGAGTGTAGCCCTGTTGCGACGGCTGCGATCGCACGGCGTAATTCGGTATACGACAAGCTTCGCCCGGTTGGTCCATCAACTAAGGCTGGTTTATCTGCCCACTGGTCAGCATGTTCGAAGAGATGCTCATGCAATGGAGCAATGGGAATTTCGATCGCTGGAAAAGGACTTGTATAGATCATTTACTTTTCAAGGGTTTGTCCAACATAGCAGTTAGTTCAACAGGGTGCCTCCATCGACCTGAATGACGGCTCCGTTGGTATAAGCACCGGCGCGTGATGCGAGATAGATAGCAACACCTGCCATTTCCTCAGGTTGGCCTATTCGACCGAGCGGACAGGCGTCGACGATATCACTCCCATGCTGCTTCAATACCTCAGCCGTCATCTTACTTTCAAAGAATCCCGGAGCAATAGCATTTACGGTAATGTGTTTAGGGCCGAGTTCAACGGCTAGTGTTCTCGTCAAATGGTGGATTGCGGCTTTGCTTGCAGAGTACGCGAATGTTCCCGTTTTAATGAGTTGCGGGACGTGAAGTCCATCCATAGAACCAATATTTATCACTCGGGCTGGGTCTGTCGCATTCGCGGATCGTTGCAGTAATGACGTTAAATCTCGCGTCAAGAAAAACGCCGCACTGACGTTTAAGGCGAACAGTTTGTCGAATGCCGATTCAGGATATGTTTCGTAAGGAGCACCCCAACTTGCTCCGGCATTGTTGACCAAGATGTGTAAAGGTCGATTCTGTTGTGTGAGCGTGGTGATGAGTGTGGCACGCCCTTCAGGTGTTGAGACGTCCGCTGGTAATGAGATGCACGTGCCGAGGGTTGAAAGTGTATTTGCGATATTATCGCAAACATCTTTTTTTCGGGAAGAAATGTAAACGGTGGCTCCAGCCTGCAGTAATCCCTCCGCGATCATGAGACCGATTCCGCGTGACCCGCCTGTAACCAATGCGACTTTGCCGTCAAGAGAAAACAGTGTTGAGGTATCCATCTATGACTGATCTTAGCAGTCTACTGTCGGCGGAGTAGACTTATCGACGAAGACGATTATGAGGGTCCTAGTGATGACGTTGAGAGTAATCAGCCTAGTTTCCTTTTTATTGCTGACTGTTAGTGCGTACGGACAGCCCATCCAGTCTGGCGTACGTGTTTTTCCGGTCGACGAAGCGGACTGGACCACCGAGATTCGGATGGGGATTGAAAGCTTTGGAATTTCGGTGAAAGATGCGACGAATCTCCACCGAGTCTTAGCCAATCACCCAGAATCGTTATACGGGATAGGACCACTCGCCACCTACCTTCGGCAGCGGTCTATGGTGACAGCGGTTGATCAGATGTTAATGGGGTTGCGTGCCGCTTGGTTGTGTCGTTCGGAGGCACTCTGGGCAGAACTTGCCAGTGAAGCACGAACTGTAGGGTTGGGAGACGAGGATTTTCGTCGGATTGCGGAGGGGCCTGATGCAGGGTGGGGGCCTTGGGATGCAACCGTATTACGTGCGACTGACGAACTGTATCGAGATTCCTTTCTCAGCAACGAATCATGGCGGTCGATGTCGATGCGGTATGACCTACAGCAATTACTGGACATCATTTTTACTGGGTCAGAATTCATTATGTTGTCTATGCTGGCGAATAGCCTTGGTGTGCAGCCAGACGATCGATGGTCAGATCGCTTTCCCGTGGGCGTTGCGCCGTCTGTGGCTAACGCCAGAGCGAACCCAACGCCTCTTACCGAACCTCGAGTTGAGCCTATCCCGAGAGATGAGTGGTCTGACGAAGTTCGTGCATTACTTGACCCAGAAGGTACCGGTGACGCCGTTCTGAATTTGTACTCGACGTTGGCTCATCATCCCAGGTTGTTTCGCCCAAGGGCCGTTCAGTCGGCATATATCCGTAGCGGTTCCACTTTGTCTGGTCGTGTGCGAGAGATTCTGATTCTTCGCATCGGGTGGTTATGTGGGTCTGAGTACGAGTGGGCTCAGCATGTTCGTGCCGCCCGACGGTTGGGTATGGACGACACGGAAATTCGGCGCATCGCAATCGGCGCTAGTGCAGAAGGATGGGATTCACTAGGGCGACTGCTTGTCCGAGCCGTCGATGAACTACACAGCGACGACAGCCTTTCCGACGGAACATGGGCGTTACTATCTGACCATTACGGTACTGCTGAATTGGTCGATGTCGTGATTACTGTGGCCGGTTACCGCATGGTGTCGATTGCCTTAAATTCAATAGGTACTCAACTTGAACCTGATAGACCACGGTTCCCAGATGTGAGCCGTTAAATCAACGAGTCTGGCTTTCGATTTTTTCTGTTAACGCGATGCATCGGCCGCTTCGTTAATTGCTGCGTGGGAAAACCGGCATGGTTTCGATGACATCGTAATGCTCAAAGACATTGTGGATGACATACGGATCTTTGGCATAGGTAGTTTTTGCATCGTCGAGGCTTTCAGCTTCTATGATGATCAGGCTACCGACCATATCCTGACCCTCGTTTAAGAGAGGTCCTCCGTACCGGATGCGGCCGGTGGCATCGAGTTTGGCCATGTGTTCGAGATGGGCTGGTCGGTTCGTCTTGCGGTGTTCGAGGCCAGGTCGGTCACGGGCAATAAGTGCGTATAGTGGCATGTTGGTCCTTCTCCTTTAGGTGATCAGCGGTTGGTCCTTGTATAACGTGCCAAGGTGCTGCGCCCTCAATAACAGTAATCGATGTATTTGAAAATCGTTGCCGGACGGAATGCCCGGACCACGTTAAATGGTGTTGTGCGAGTGTTCGACAGACAAGTCCATGCGTAACAATGGCAATAGAACGTTCAGTTTGTTCTAGGGTTTCTTGCAGAGCCTTCCACGCGGCCGTTACCCGCTTGCGAAAGACAGGCAGACTTTCGCCACCTGGTGGCTCAAACTCATCGCTGTCGAATTGTTGCCAATCGTGAGGCCATGACGTGCCGCGAAGTCTGCCAAAATGTCGTTCCCGTAACCGAATGTCAATTGACAGGGATGCAGCACTGATGCGATGTATTTGTTCAGCCGTTTCTCGTGCCCGCGCATAATCAGAACTTATGATGCAACCAATGTTTTTGTTTCTGAGTGCGGCCGCTACTCGGGTTGCTTGCCATCGTCCTTGTGGATTTAATGGTGTTTGTGGCCATTGGATCGTACGTGATGCGTTAAGGTCGGTTTCGCCGTGTCTAATGAGATAAAAAAGTGGCACGTTAAGTAGTGGGCGGTATTGTATGACAGGTTCGTGGAATTAAATTTGGGGATACCGAAGCGTCTGTCGAAGTCTCTATTGGCATGGTGTCTTTACGACTGGGCAAATTCTGCATTTACGACACTTGTGGTCACCTTTTTGTACTCAGCGTATTTCACGGAGAACTTTACGGATGATCCAGGCCGTGGAACAGTTCTCTGGTCGCGTGGAATCACACTGAGTGCCCTGATTATTGCGGGGTTGGCACCGATTGCTGGTGCGCTAGCCGACCGGGGAAATCGGCGCCACTACCTAATTGGCTGTTCGGTGCTGTGTGTTTTAACTACAACTGCTCTCGCATTTGTGCGCCCTGATTCTTCCTATGCCGTTGTGACGGCGCTTGGTGTGTTTGTTATTGCAAATGTCGCATTCGAACTTGCTATGGTGTTTTACAACTCATTCTTGCCTTCGATTGCCAAACCTGCTGAGGTCGGGCGCGTGTCCGGCTACGGATGGGGTTTGGGATATGCCGGTGGCCTAGCGGCGCTTGTTATCGCATTGCTGGGGTTTGTCTCGGAGTCTCCGTGGTTCGGTATGTCTACCGAGGATGGGTTCAATCTACGTGCGACAAATTTACTTGTGGCCGCTTGGTTTCTTGTATTTAGTGTTCCAGCTTTTCTGTATCTACGCGATGAATCTGTTTCGGTCGGGACGGTGAGTGCGCGAGGTGTCTTTCGGCAATTGATTGAGACCTTGCGTCGACTGCGACGTTATGGTCAGGTCTCTCGCTTCTTGCTGGCGCGTCTCTTTTTTAATGATGGCTTGGTCACGATCTTTGCGTTTGGTGGCATCTATGCTGTTGGCACATTTGATTTCACCTTCTCTGAATTAATCGCTTTTGGCATCGTGATTAATGTGGGTGCTGGTGTCGGAGCGTTTCTGTTCGGATTTGTTGATGACCGAATCGGCGCAAAAAATACGGTGTTAGTGAGTGTCGTGGCTCTTGGCGTAGCCACACTGCTAGGAGCGGTCGCACCTACTCGTGATTGGTTTTGGGTGTCAGCCGTACTTGTCGGGATTTTTGCTGGACCGAATCAGTCAGCAAGTCGTTCATTTATGGCCCGTGTAGTACCGGAACAACATAAAGCGGAGTTCTTTGGTTTATTTGCTTTTTCTGGCAAGGTAACGTCTTTTGTAGGGCCACTACTTCTTGGACTGCTTACTGATGCTTATAGTCAGCGAGTTGGTGTCGGTAGCTTGGTTCTGTTTTTTGTGGTCGGTGGATTCCTGTTGTGGCAAGTGGACGAACCCAAGGCTGTGACGACGATACAGCGGACGTGATGGCATTTTTGATCACCGGACGGACAGGCCGTGGCTGCTGCGGTACTGGATTTCATCTGTTGAAAAGTTGTTACAGGTTGATGATAAAGTGGTGGTACGACCCGTTTTTGAGGTTTGTCGAGGGGGTATTGTATGAAGGCACTGACCAATATTTTGGGGATAGTCGTTTGTTTAGTTGCTGCGGCGTCGCCAGTAGTGTTCGCGCAAGAAGAAGCGAATAATGATTGGTTTAGGGTTGACATTATCCAGGTGATCCCGGACCGCTTAAATGATTTTATCGATTTGCAGGTCGATGATCTCATTCCAGCCTACAAGCGTGCGGGAGTGCCCTTTCGTTCGGTATGGCAGACCGCAGAGTTTGGGAACACTTATGAGCGTGTGTTCGCTACCCCAATATCAAGTATGGCTGATTTTGATCGTGGTGGTCCGCTGGCTGTTGCGCTGGACCCTGATCGCCTTGCTCGGATCGCAGAAGAATTTCGTCGGTACCTTGTTAGTCGTCAGAGTTTTGCGGTTCGGTATCGTCCTGACCTGAGCGTTGAATCGGTCGACATAAGTGGTCGTGCGTTGGCACAGTTGACGACGGTTCAAATTGCTCCCGGGCGTGCAGGAGAATGGGAAGCATTTTTCCGTCAGAATTTAGAGCAATTTCGTCAAGCTGGTGTGGTGTTTGGTATGTATCAGTTTGTGTATGGTCCCGGTCCAGCGAAATGGCAAATCGTTCAGAATCACCGCAGTTTTGATGAGCTCAATGAGCCGGGTATTATCACGCGGGCGTTCGGGTCAGAAGCAGCGTCTGTTTTACAAAGTGACATCAGTAGTTTGGTTACTTCGGTCGAACGGACCATTCTTCGCTATGATCCGGAATTGAGTTTTTCCGCCGAGGCGCCTTAGGGACGTCTCTATCGTAAAACGTAAAAGGGCAGTCCTATGATTAATTTACAGTTCTATCAAATAGTACATATTGTGTCTGTAATCCTTCTTGCGGGGATTACGTTTTCTGCTATTGCTTCTCCGAAGCCTGAGCGGCGGAAGAGCATGTTAATGAGTTCTGGAATTGTGGCGATGGTTGTGCTGATAACGGGGTTCGGTGCGCTTGCACGGATGGGATTGGCCTTTCCGGGTTGGGTCGCCATCAAGGTCGTATGTTGGCTGGTCTTGGCAATGGCGACCCCTATGGCTTTTCGACGTTCAGAGCAGGCGGGCTTGTGGAGGGCTGTGACATTTGGCGCGATTCTGATTGCGGTGTTAATGGTTGAGCTAAAGCCGTTTTAGGGGATGATCTGCCTCGGAGACAGGCTTTTTTACATGTGTGCGAGAGTAACTACGATCATTAGTCTGTAATAGCTGAGCGTGGTCGTTGTGTAGCGAGCGTTTGGCTTGTTTTAGAGGTTTCTGATGCGTGAGGTCGAAGGTCTCGAACAGTTGGACTCCTTGGTTTCGCATGAAATGGGTCCAACCGAATGGGTCACTATTTCCTCAGAAATGGTGGCTCGATTTGCAGACGTGACGTATGACCATCAATGGATTCATCTCGATGCAGAACGCGCTCGGGAAGAATCTCCATACGGAGTTCCGATTGTTCACGGGTTGTTGACGTTATCGCTATACCCATACCTTGGTCGGCAACTCTTGAAAATTAATGGGGTGTCACGCGTGATCAATTACGGAGCAAATCGCGTTCGTTTTCCCAATGCTGTTGCCGTGGGTGCGCGTGTGCGCGCACGGCAAACAGTGCGGTCTGTTGAGCGAATAAATACAGAGGCGGTTCGGATGACCAGCACCTTTGTGATCGAGAGTGAAGGCCAGGTTAAGCCAGCGTGTGTTGCGGAAACTGTTGTCTTGATTTACGCGTAGCTTGAAAGCGGGTAAGGCCTACTGTCTCGCAAGGTACGGAATGGTTTGGGGGCCTTCCGGCAGAACGCACAGTCGGGCGCCGCTACCCGCATGGTCAAGCTGTTCCATGATGGTCGACTCAACGTCATCGATCGGCATGAGATGTGCTGCACGTACATCGTCGTGAGAAAGCCCAGCTGATTTTAAAAATACCTGCGCTTGCTGTTGGATCTGTGCTTGTATTTGCACTTCCCACTGGTCGTGCCGGTTGTGGCCTGGTGCGCAGATCATCTCTAGCAATTCTTCCGGCGTGTCGCGTTGGTTAAGGATATCTCTATACTCTCCGTGGGAAGGTAGACCGTCTGAGCATTCGGCAGCACAGATGATGGTTCCTCCGCGTTTCACGACTTGAGCAGCCGCAGACATGCCTTTGATACTTTGATACAGGTTTTGATCAAGGGGATAGCCACTATTCGTCGTCACGACCACATCAAAAGGAGTATCGAAGGCCTGCATTGCGCTTTGTTTCACCCGTGTTGCCATGGTCTGATGAACTTTAAAGAGATTGCCTGCCGCTAGACTTGTAATTTCTCGATTCCGATTGATCGCGACGTCTACGCTGAAGTGAACTCCGACGTGTGCGGCAATACGACGAATCGCGTCATGAATTGGGTTTCCTTCAGTGATGCCCCATCGCGCATTTGAACTCCCAATCATCTCGGCGTCGTGGAGTCGCATCGTCGTTTTGAACCCAGCGAGTCCAGGTGCGACGAGCTTAGGACCACCGCTAAAGCCAGCGAAAAAGTGTGGTTCAACAAAACCTGTCGTGATTCGTATATCCGCGTCAGCCCAGTGACGATTTAGCCAGACAGGTACGTTCGGCTCGACCTCTCCAAGGTGCACAAGACTGGATTCATCGAAGGCGTTGTGATTGACAATTTGGCAGTTGTCGACGATTGACTTGCCAAGCATTTCAACTAGTTCGTCATGTGTACATTCACGGTGCGTCCCTGCTGCAATCAAAATCTTGATTTGTTTTGTAGGTACGTGTGATAACTCTTCAAGTAAGACTGGTAGGAGTGTCGAACTAGGCATGGGCCGCGTGATGTCGCAGACCGAAATCGCAACCGTGTCTTCGGTGGAGACAAGACGGCGGAGTGGTGGCGTGCCAATCGGCCGTCTGAGGGCATGACGGATCGCTGTGGATTCGTCAGGTAATCCTTCAATGTAGGAGGGTTCGATGACGGTGGTTCGTCCCTCAGGAACATTGATAGCGAGGCGTCCTCGTCCGTATGCCAGTGAAACATTCACACGGAGATCATACCGTGTCGGTTGTGACTGTGATGGCCAAGGCGTCTGTCGCTTGTGCGGCGCGGGAATCGATTTGTTCGTCGGTCAGAGTACTTAAGGGGTGTTCTATGGCGACCGGTGCGATCCACGAGGCTCCGAAGGCTTCACACTGAACATTCGCCTCATGCTGGAAGGCGTCAGTGATGATGACGGCTACAGGGATTCCACGCTGTTCCAACTCAATTGCGTCGTGCAAACTGCACGACGTACACGACCCTCAATCACCAATTGCTGTGATGACCACGTCAACCTCTTTGGCGATTTGGTCAAATAGGGTGCTATCTGCCGGGCTGGAGAAACTTGTTTTCGAGTACTGCCGCACACTCCTAAACGAGTAAATTACTTCAAGGTGAGCGACCACGCGGCGTAAGAGCCGTGACGCATTCCATTTCGAGTTGGTGAGGATGCCAAGTCGGATGCCTTCCAACGACGATGGGCGTCGCGCAGGTATAACCGGCTCAACCGAAATCTGGCCGCGAGGGTCATAAACAATCTGACCTGAAGGTAAGACCGTTGTCGTCATAGTTCACAAGTGCCGTCGATGCAGGCGTCACGAGCGAGCGATCGGCCGTCGAGTTCGCGGAGCACAGGCGCACTCATGTGTCCCCATCCAGGCAGAAATGCTGAAAAGCGGCCGGCTTCACCACCGGCAACAAAGAGATGGATGTCATCTGGTGATGGCACAATCGGAATCCGTGCTCCTGTTTCACGCTTGTACCACTTAGGCAAGTTTCGATTGTAGATCTGACCGTATCGTCCGCCAAAGCTGATGTCATCATATGTATTTGTAGTATTTGACCACAGATACCGTTTTACATCTTGTCGTGACCAGTTCTTCGCCGCAATGGTTGATGCGTGTTCTGGCCCTAGAACGACGGCGCACGCTCCACTGCTTACCGCATTGTTGTGTGCAATGGTACTCATGGCCGAGATGAGGCTGTCGAGGATACCTTGCGGGTCATTTGCGACGTGGTTCGTCACACTGTGTGGGCCTTCTGCTGCAAGGCAGAAAACCGTGTTGTCTTCTGCGGTGTATCCCTGCTCGACGTGGTACGGGGCCCAGGGACTCGCTTCTTCATTTTCGCCAATACAGAAGGTGTATTTTCCAGGGTGTCCCAGGGTGCTCTTGTCAAGATCGCCTGGCCACGCTCCGCCAACGTTAAGCAACACAAGACGAATGGCTCGTCCGATTGTGGCATTTGCACGAACTCCAGAGCCGAACACATTTGCTCCACTATTCAACTGAATGTCGTGTCGAACGGGACCATTAATAACAAGAAGCGGTGCGGCCATATGTGTCGTGGCCTGCACACCGTTCAGATTGAAATGTGGACTCGTAAGTGCAAGAAGGGCTGCACGAACGACCTTGGCGTATGCAGGAAGGCAACCCGCCAAGACAAGATTTATTGCTAGAACTTCACGCGTGAGTGAACCCCAGCGTGGAGGGATCCTGGCTTCGACACGGTCGGCTTCGCCACCAAGAGATTCCAGCATTGCAGCGACGGCGTCAGGGGTCGGAGGTACGACGGGGAGTCCGTCCGTCCATCCTTGCTCAAAATACCACTCGATAAGGTCGACGTTGTCATTAGGCTGTGTGGCAGTCATGGCGCGCTGTGGGGTTTAGGATGTCCTGTTGCGGATGTCGTCGATTGCTCAGTTATTCTCATTCAGCTTCATGCCTAACATCGGTAGCACGACGTCAGCTAATCGGTGATCGCGGCTACGATCGCTTTGAACGCATCACGGGCTTTAGCTCTCATTTCTGTATCCGTTGCGTCTTGAATGGGATGGGGTACATAGACGGCTTGGGTTGCCAGGGCGGGTAACCCGAGTGCTGTGGACTGTTTCTCTGCTGCTGCCACGAATTCCGAGGAGGCGACCATGACCGTCGGAATGCCCCTTGTTTCGTAATCGGCCAGGTCGTGCACACTGCACGACGTGCAGGACCCTCAATCAGCTAATGCTTGGATGACCGCGGTGCATCGTTCTGCGACCTCATTTCGGAGATCATTGGGCGATGGTTTTGTGAATGTTGGTTTTCTCAGACGGACGATTGTGATCGATGGATTTTCGGTCGTGAATAGATTTTCCAGTTCATCACAAAAGACATCTCCACGGGGTTTGGAGATATCGACGATACCAATTGTTCCGTTGAGACCCGACGGGCGAGGTGCAAGTCGTCGCCCCAGCGGTTCCTGTTCGTCAGTCGGGTCGAGGAAGACCAGCGCGCTATCCATAGTGGGCTTATTTGGCAACGTTCACACTGTACCACAGGCTATACTCCGGCAATGCCGTGCCGTCGTTTTGTTGCGCTGGTTGGGATGGCTCTAGTGGTGGTGTTTGTGGCGTGTACGCAACCGTCTACCTCGGAGAGTGAAGACTTGGGAATCCGGCGTTCCGCGGCGGAGCGGGTCGATGACGTGCTCGCAGGTGCCGTTCGTCGTCAAGAAGTGCTCGGTGTGGTCGCGATGGCGGTCGACCGCGATGGTGTGTTCTATCGTGGGGCGCGTGGCACGGCTGACGATATTCTTGATATGCCGATGAGGACCGATGCGATCTTTCGTATTGCCTCAATGACGAAGCCTGTCACGTCTGTTGCGGCGATGCAGCTTGTGGAACGTGGCCTTATCGAACTTGATGTGGCGGCGGTTGACTACCTTCCTGAATTAGGCCGGGCGTTGGTCGTTGACGGCCTTGATTCTGAAAACGGTGCGTATACGCTTCGCCCACCTCAAACCGCGATAACGCTTCGTCACCTCCTGACCCACACGGCTGGGTTTGGGTATTCGTTTACGAGTGCCACCACCAGAGATTTTGAGCCGTCTACGGTGGATCAAGGGGTGATTGAACCATTGTTGTTCGAGCCAGGAACTGATTGGTTGTACGGGACGAATACGGATTGGGTTGGTCGTGTTGTCGAGGAGATTTCCGGTCAAAGCCTTGAAGACTATTTCCGTGAGCATATTTTTGAACCCTTACAAATGATGGATACGTCTTTCAATGTCCCAGACGAAGCGGCGTTGAGGACGGTGACCGTATCACGCCGACAATTGAGTGGGGACTTAGTACAACAGGTCAGGGATGATCCAGTGTCAGTGACAGAATTTAATGGTGGTGGTGGTCTTTGGTCGACCGCGAGTGATTATTCACGGTTTATGCGAATGTGGCTGAATGATGGTTCATTGGATGGAGCCCAGATACTGTCGTCTGAAACAATTGCGATGATGGGAGAGAATCAGATTGGTTCCCTCGACGCGGGCGAATGGATATCGACAGCTCCTGAGAGTTCGAATGACTTTCACCCACTCACCTTAGGAGACGGACGATGGGGGTTCGGATTTCTTGTTAATCGTGATGACCAACCTGGTCGACGTGTGGCGGGGAGTCTGGCGTGGGCCGGTCTTTACAATACGTATTTCTGGATTGATCCGACACACGATGTTGCGGGTGTGCTCTTGACGCAAATATTACCGTTTGCGGATCCGCGGGTACTAGCCGTATTTGCCGAGTTCGAACAAGCAGTCTACGTACTGGCGGCTGAAACATAAGTGCACTCGCATGGGACCGTGTTTGCAGTTATTCCGTTATCACCGAGTAAGTCTGAGCAATGAAAAAAATAAATCTCAAAGAAAAACTTTCACAATTTTCAGATCATTGGGTTCCAAGAGTGATTGCAGAAATGAATGATTACCAATTTAAATTGGTAAAAATTAAAGATGAGTTTGTGTGGCACCAGCATTCTGATACTGATGAGGTGTTTATTGTTTTAGAAGGGAATATGTCTATTGAGTTTGAAGATGAAACCATTGAATTAAGTGAAGGAGAGATGTTGGTCGTCAAAAAAGGAGATAAGCACAAACCTTTTGCCAACAAAGAATGCATGGTTATGCTCGTTGAACCCAAGGCTGTTGTGAATACTGGAGATGCCCCCAGTAGACTGACTGCATCAAATGATGTGTGGATTTAGTCGCCAACCTGGCTTTTTAATTTGAGTTCATTCGGTCACGATTGAATCACGCGGGTCACAGCTTTCGAACTGAGTCCGAGTCCACCACTAGCCCAACCCCCGACGGCTGCCGAAAACTTCCCCGCAGTGCCCCCGGCGACCATGATGAGAATGTCCTCAGGACTTGAAAATTTAGGTAATGTTCGGTCGAGTGCGTCTTCGCGCACCTGTCCAGCTTCATCTTTCCAGTCCTTCGGGACTGCTTTGAGCGGTGTCCCTTTGTGACATTCTTCGTTCGGTAGCAACTCACGGATTGGGCGGGACGTTGTGGCCTGAATCTGACGTCTGAGGTCAGATTTTGAATAGTTATCTCGTTTGAATGTAAGAGCGTGTTCAGGAGAGACGACAAGGAGCGCTTGGTCCATGCCATGGAGTTTTACATGTGCAATCGACTCCATAGACAATCCCATACTGATGGCGAGGGAACGCGCGCTTCGTGAGAGTTGGTCGCGAATGGCTCGAGGTGCCTCTGCCGCGAACACTGTGACGGTGCTTTGGTTGTGCGCAAACCCACGTTCTACGTGAAGAGGGTCCCAACAGCTGAGTTCTTCGTTTTCTGCAATGCAGACACCAAGTTTTCCTGGCTGACCGAGCGTTGACATATCAACTTCGCCCGGTCGTCCTCCTCCAACATTTCTGACAATGAGTTGCAACGCTCGTCCGATGGTTGAATTGGCCCGTGTACCCTGTCCAAATACATTTTTTCCAGCATTTAGTCCGATTTCATGGCGAATGGGGCCGTTGACAATAATGAGTGGTCCTACGAAGTATGTGGTGGCCAGTACACCATGGAGATTAAACGCATCCGTGCACGAGGCTTCGACGGCGGCAAGAACAACCGGAAGGTACGAAGGTTTACAGCCAGCCATGACTGCATTGATTGCCACCTTTTCAACTGTTGCCGGTGCAAGGTTCGGAGGCACTAACGCGACGACATCAGTGGCTGAACGCGCGGTGTGTTCAAGCATGCGAAGTACGCGATCTTCTGTTGGCGGTACGACCGGGAGTCCATCGGTCAGGCCTTCATCGTCAAGGAATTCAAATAAATCGAGGTAATCCGGCACTCGCACCCGGCGAGATTCAAGTCGAGACAAGCCTTGTTTGACTGCGAGTTGTCGTGCGATGTCTGGATCGTGGATACGAGACCCGCAGCCAGGACGTTCCTCAGGAAGTGCGGCCAAGAGTGAGTCAAGGGAAGGTGCCATTCGCTCGCACTGCGTTGCCGCGAGCGAGACAAGATTAGTGAGGTCACTCTTTGAAAAGCCCTCAAAACTTCCGAGAACCTTGTGATCTGAGTTCGCCAGCACGAGTGCTGGCACGGCATCAAATCCGTACTCAGCTGAGCAATCGAGCTCGGCATCGAGCGTAATCGTAAAGGTTAAGTCATACTCGCGGACAAATGTGGCGGTGTCTTCAGCCGTGTCCTGAGAAATACCAATGACTCGGAGGCCATTGCCGGAGAGCTCATTATGAATGTGCTGTACTAAGGGCGCTGTGAGTTCGCAAGTGGCACAATCGTGTTTAAAAAAAAACAACAGGGTGGGCGAGTCATCAGATTCTCGCTCAAAACTTTGCGTTGTTCCCGTGATGTCGGTGAGCGTGAAAGGATATGCTGAGTCGCTAGGATTTGGGAGCCGTGACATTGCTGTACCACAAATAGTTTGTCATTTTTCTTCCTGTTCGTCTTGGAGGGTGCGTGATTTTTTTGAGCAGGTCTTTGTTTGTGCTTTCAGTGGTTGCCGTATTACTTGGCCAGGCAGAGTTAGTTCGTGCCGAGTACGGATCTAATTCGAGGGCATCTGATGGTCAAAGCGAGGCGTCGACACCAAGTGGTGACGAGGCGTTACGAGTATTCCTTGACTGTGGGCGCTGTGATAGGGATTTTCTGCGTCGCGAGATTTTATTCGTTAATTACGTCCGAGATCGTCCAGATGCCCAGGTGCATGTTTTGGTGACCGTTGAAGGGACAGGCGGCGGCGGGGCGGCATGGACGCTTGATTTTTACGGTCTTGAAGAGTTTGTAGGGCTTGATGATCAATTGATCTTTTATACATCGCAAGACGACACCGATGACAGTCGGCGACGGTCACTTGCACGAACGCTGAGTCTCGGGTTGGTCCGGTATGCGATGAGAACCGCGCTGGGACAGCAGATCGAGGTGGTTGCACGCCCGAATGGATTGTTTGGTGGGTCAGAAGTCAGTAACGCACAGCCTGAAGATGATCCATGGAACTTTTGGGCATTCCGAACACGGTTCAACATGTCGGCTGAAGCCGAGGAGCGCGATTCGGAACGGCGAGTTTTTGGGGCGCTGTCTGCGAATCGTACAACGGAAGCATGGAAGATACGTCTTGGTATCAATACCAGCTATCGTGAAGATTCGTTCGAGTTAAACGATTCCAGCTACACAAACATTCGACGGAATAATTCGCTCGATGCCCGTTTTATTAAGAGTGTGGGTGAACATGTCGGGCTTGGCTTTGGGGGGTCCGCGATTACCAGCACGTATCGAAACCAAGACCTCACGATGCGTGTCGCACCCGCCATTGAATACAATTTTTTTCCATATTCAGAATCAACGCGCCGGCAGTTTACGCTTGGGTATACGGCTGGATACAACGATTTTCGGTATGAAGAGGAAACGATCTTTGGCAAGTTGCTGGAGAAACGTGTCAACCACGCTATGGTGTCTACCTATGAAGTCAACGAGCCATGGGGAGAGAGTGAGTTCACGGCGGAATTCTCTCAGTTCCTTGACGATCCGAGTCAGCGACGGTTGGTACTGTACGGAGAAATTGACATCCGGTTGTTTCGCGGATTTTTCTTAAACATGGAAGGGCATAGTTCTTTGATTCGCGATCAGATCTATCTGGCTCGCCGGACGGCTACTGATTCAGAAATTTTGGTCAGACAGCGACAGCTCGCCACTGACTACGAATGGGAATTTCGCGTCGGTTTTACATACTCGTTTGGTTCGATCTTTAACAATGTCGTGAATTCACGGTTTGCCGGTTCCAGCGGCGGGTTTATCCGCGCGTTCTAGGGTTAATAAGGCCCATTACTCTGGTAAGGCGAACGCAATCAGTTCAGGCACCGGCACAGCACCCACTGTTAACGCGACGTATTGGCGGCCATTCATCATGTAGGTCATCGGTGTGCCGATAGCGCCACCTGGTAGATCGACAGAACCGAGTTCTTCTCCGGTTGCTTTGTCGAGTGCGACAAGTCGGGGGCCATCGTTATTTGTCGATCCGCCAGTGGTTAAGGCATAGAGCAAAAGGTCGGGGGTGAGAAGGGGGCCAGCGCGACTGCTGTCGCCTCCAAGTGGCGGCAGATCGAGATCACGTAAGAGTCGATGATTTCGAATGCGGTCGCCGTTCCCCATCGGTTTCATCCAGACGTGGTCCCCCGTGTTTAAGTCGATGGCTGTCATACGGGAATAGGGTGGTTTAAATAGGGGCAGCCCTTGCGGCATCTGCGGTCGCGTACGTGTTTCCCCGCGACGTTCGATCACATCAAGTGTTGCGCCTTCACCCGGAGTTGGTTCTCGATATTGCATGACCGAGTACGCGTTGTTCGATGGGACATAGAGCACACCAGTTTCAGGGTCAAAAGCGGCCCCAGACCAATTAGCACCGCCACCGGAGCTTGGACGCTGAATAGTGCCATCCCATGTGGGTGGCGTAAAGATCGGACCTAGGCGATATCCTTCAACTGCTTCGATAGCCATCTGGCGTATTTCTGGCGTGAAATCAACCAAATCATCGATTTCTGCTCCTTGGTATTCAAATGGGTCTGGCTTGGTCGGGAATGGTTGCGTTCTTGATGGGATTTCGCCCGGGACGTCTGTATCAGTGGGAACGGGCCGCTCTTCAATTGGCCAAATGGGTTCACCAGTTTCACGATTAAACACATAGGTGAATCCCTGTTTGCTGATTTGCGCGAGGGCTTTTACGGGTGTGCCATCGACGACAACGTCAACTAGGTTCGGTGCTGCAGGAAAGTCCCAATCCCAGAGTCCATGATGCACCGCTTGAAAATGCCATTCTCTTTCGCCTGTTTCGATGTCGAGTGCGACGACGCTTTCAGCGAACAAGTTATCTCCAATACGGTGGCCGCCATAGTAGTCGGGTGCAGGGGTATTCGTTGGCAAATAAATTAATCCCAATTCTGGGTCAGCACTCATGAGAGACCAAACGCCAACTTTTCCGGTTTCCCGCCATGAATCGCCTGCCCAGGTGTCGTTGCCATATTCATCGCCTTGTGGGATGGTGTGAAAAGTCCATTTGGTTCGACCGGTCATTGGATCAAACCCACGCATCCATCCTGGCGGGGCTTCTTTCGTAATGTTGTAGGACGAAATCGACGATGGAGTGACGATCGTGTTTCCCACAACGAGCGGTGGGGATTGAACGGAGTACAAAAGCGCATTCAGCCAATCTCGGTCACCGCGTTCTGCGCGTGGTAGGTCAGCGACGAGATCGACCCAGCCGTTGTCACCGAAATCGCCACAGGGTTTACCGGTTTTTGCATCGAGGCAAATGAGATAGCCATTTCCTGTGCCGGCAAAAATTCTTTCATCTTCACGGTCCGGTCCATCAGACCAATAGGCAACACCCCGCTGGTTCCATCTGGCGGTCATAGTGGTGGTACCTGCCTCGTAGGTTTTTGGGTTATAGACCCATAGGGTTTCGCCTGTTGTCGCATCGATGGAGGCAATTTGTGAGGTTGGCATGTTAATAAAGAGCCGGCCGCCGACCATCAGTGGTGTGGCCTTTAGGTTCGTCAGGTAGGGTGATTGGGCATCGCGCCACCGGTCCGGGTCACGACGCAGAAGTTCATCAAAGATAAGCGATGCTTCGGCCCGCCATTCACCGCCGTCAGGTGTGTCAATGCTGAGGTAAGCATCGGCAGATTGCCACCGCCAGGCTATTTTTATATCTTCAAAGTTAGTGCGGTCGATTTGACGGAGTGGTGAGTATTTTGTTCCACCAAGGTCACCACCATATGTTGGCCATTCACCATTTACCGGGGCTCCTTGTTGAGCGTGCCCAGGCGATGCAGTGAAGCTCGTGACAAAAAGTAATACACCGATAACCGACGGGGAAAAGAAGGGCTTTTGCATAGTGACCTCGCTCAAGTGACCATCATGACGTGTTCCATCATAACGCAGGGTAGAATGCCCCATGAACCGTATCTCGGTGCTTTTGCTCGTGGCGGGACTTCTGTGGGTCTCTGTCACTATGGGGTCGGTTCTTTCAGCGCAGGTAGGAACGCAGGCTGCTCCTGAACTTCACCATTGGATACTGCCGGCTGACCAGCCTGGTGTGGAGGTCACGCAGCTTCACCCGAACGACTGTTATGTCGTGCAAGCTGCCACTGGGGTAGTGTTTTTTGGCCAGACAACAGATGAGCTGAGACAGTTCCAGCGTCAGTTTGTAATTGCGACGAGCCACGTCGTTGAGGCGACAGAAGAACATGCCGAATGTACCCGTCGTGGTTGTGTCGAGGCAAACGGCCTTATTGCTCAGCTCGAGCGTGCAATGAGCGGACTTAGTCGACGACAGGCACGGAGTATTGATCATCGCCCCAATCCGTCAGATTCTTTTTACGGAGGAGCGTACACGGATGTGGGCTCTGATGAGCGAGAACGATTTCGAAATTTGCCAGAGCAGCGCATGTTGTTTCAACATTTGGCAACAGCCCGTCGAGATAATTGCTATGAGGCGAAGATGCCACGCACGTTAACGATTCATGTACGTGATCACGAGCGACGTTTGAATCGCAGCGGGGTATACCAGGGATATTTGTATGTCGAGCATCATCATCCAGAGATCACAGGGAAGACGGTCGCTGACTGAAAGGTATGATGATCATAAGGAAAAGAGGAACTTCATGGTGACGGTTAGATATGGGTATTTACGGCGTGCTTGGGGCGTTCTCGGTGTGGTTTTGGTGGTAACCGGGGTCTGGAGTGCTGCCCAAGAAACGGATCCTACGGACGGTAAAGCAGCTTATCGCTTCGAAGAGATTGCCGAGGATGTTTGGTTTGCGGTTGGCACTGGCACAATGACGACGATGAGTAATTCGCTTGTAATTGTAAATGATGACCATGCAATGTTGGTCGATACAAGCGTCACGCCTGCCGCCGCCAGGAAACTTATTTCAGAAATTCAGTCGGAAGTGACGCAGAAGCCGATTCGCTACGTCATCAACTCGCATTTTCATTTTGATCATGCCCATGGCAACCAGCTTTTCGGTGATGATGTTCAGATTATTGGGCATGATTATGTTCGGGCGCAGCATCTCGCGAATCCGTTGGACCAGAGAACGAACCGCACATTTTCAGCAGCGATCCCGCCCCAGATTGAACGGCTCAAAGCACAAATAGCAGAAACAAATAATTCTAGTGATCGTGCGGAACTTGAAATGGATCTCCGTATTCGTGAGGCCCATTGGAATGCGATTCAGGAAACTGAAGTTAAGCCGCCAAATGTTACCTACAGTGACACGATGACGTTGGTTAAAGGTGGGCGTGAAGTTCAGCTGCACTTTGTTGGGCGCGGGCATACCGGTGGTGACACGATGGTGTTCTTGCCGCAGGAGCGCATTGTTTTTACCGGCGACTTTTTTGTCGGGAGTCCCAATTCGAATAGCCTCCCGTATATGGGTGATGGATTTGTTGATGAGTGGCCGGCGAGTTTGCAGGCACTCAAGGGGCTTGACTTCGATGTAATCGTGCCAGGACATGGAACGCCATTTACTGACCGTTCTCAGATCGATGATCTACAGGCTTATTTGCGAGACTTGTGGTCTCAGGTATCTAACCTTCGTGCTCAAGGTGTTTCAGTTGAGGACGCGGTTAGTCGTATTGATTTGACGCAGCATGAGTCAAACTATGGAGATCGAGTACGGAATGTTGATCCGAGGGCGGTCGTTCGGATCTATGAACGCCTTCAGATCCATCATCCGATGTGATCTGAGAGTAGGGTAACCACTGTGATCGACGGATACTGGTTTGCATCAATTGGACTACAGGTCCTGGTTCTTGGAGGTCATGGCACTTATTTGTGAGGCGTTACCAGTCTAGACAACGAATTCCATACGCATACGCCGGCGGGTGGTGCAATACGGTAACTTTTTCGTCGATTGTAAGAACCTAGTCACGGTTTTATCCGGACAATGCATTCCATGGTAAATCAGTCAGAGATTCCGTGGTATCGGCAGGTCACTCGTGAACAGTGGAAGGCATTCTTGGCCACCTTTTTTGGATGGTTACTTGATGGCTTTGACTTCACGATCATGACGTTCATTCTGATCGATATCCAACAGAGCTTTACCATAAATAACGCTTTAGCCGGACTGTTGGGGACGGTGACGCTATTTTTTCGTTTGCTGGGTGGTTTTGGGGCCGGCATGATGGCGGACCGCTATGGGCGGAAGCTACCGCTGATGCTGTCCATTTTGTGGTTTTCTCTTTTTGCTGGTCTGAGTGGATTTTCAACATCGTACGCGATGCTCTTCGCATGCCGTGCGTTGTTTGGGATAGGGATGGGCGGTGAGTGGGCGGCGGGGATGCCCCTGGCTATTGAGCACTGGCCTGCAAGATTTAGGGGTCTGGTCTCGGGGTTACTGCAGGGTGGTTTCTACTGGGGGTATATCGCGTCTGCCTTGGTTTTTCATTACATATACCCGTACTTTTCTTCAATCCCGGATCCTTTCAGCCAGGAGGTTGGTTCTTCTATCGGCTGGCGGGTTATGTTCTGGATGGGTGTTGTTCCGGCATTGTTCGTCTTATGGATTCGAACTGGGGTGGCTGAAAGCCCGGTCTGGCTAGCTCGGAAAGGTGAATTCAGTCGGGATGGTGCGTCAGCTCGTACTGAGCTTTCGATTATTCATTTGCTTCGACCTGGCTTACGGTGGGTTACAGTCCAAACATCGCTATTGATGGGTGCCTTTATGTTTTCCTACTATTCGATTACGTTCTGGTATCCGACTTTTCTGCAGGAATCTGGACGCAGCACACTTGGTTATGTGATTGCATTTAACCTTGGAGCTATTGTCGGGATGGCGTTATGGGGACGCGCATCCGAAACACGTTTAGGAAGACGTGGCGCAGTGTCGCTCGCAGCTTTTCTTGGTGTGATGGTGATTCCGGCCTATGTTGGTGCTATGTCTAGTGCAGCGCTTGCATTTGGGGCGGTCATGATGGGCGCCTGCGGAGCAGGGGTATGGGGCATGGTGCCTTCCTATTTGACAGAACGTTTTCCAACGGCGGTCCGTGGTGTAGGTCCAGGATTGTCCTATCACGTCGGGGCCGCCATCGGGGCAATGACACCTTTGGTACTTGGACAGTTGCAAGATGGTGGGATGAGCGTCGTGCACGCGATGCAGGTGTGTATCGCTGTATCGGGTTTACTCGTTGGCATAATGATTTGGATGGGTCCAGAAACACGCGGTCGGCAGTTCACACCGGTTGACGCAATCTAGGGGAGTAGCGAATGGCAAGAGAACGCGTATGGATGATGGGCTGCATGGTCGTGGCCTCTTTTGTAGGTGGTATAGCAGCGAATTTGTTTCTGACGACGCGCGTTGATGCGCAAGGTGGACCGCAGGTATTGACAACGAGTCAACTTAATCTGGTTGACCAGAATGGGCGCTTGCGTGGCATCTTGGCTGGAACCGATGAACGCGGCCTTAGTTCGTTGACGTTCTACGATGACAACGGACAGATGCGGGGGGTTTTTGGTATTGAGCCTGACGGGACACCAATTGCTAGGTTACTTGATGCGACTGGTGAAACACGATTACTAACAACCTTGCAGGGTGAGGACGCCTTTGTTGTCGTAGGTGCAGATCGTGAAACCCAGGGAATGTTCGGTTCGATCCAAGGAAACCCGATGGTGACTTTTGGTGACGGCGCCAGAAGTCGGATGCAATTGCATCTCACGCCAGACGGGTTTCCGCGCATGGCGATGGCGGATACCGAAGGTAACGAAGCAGTATCACTTACCGTTGCAAGTGATGACATGCCGCAGGTAACGTTGTCTGCAGCTGGGCGTCCGAGAACGATCATGACGGTCGCGCAGAACGCGACGTTGTTGAACCTTTTTGACGAATCTCGGACGCGGCTTGTTGTAGGAGTTGCTGAGAATGGATTGCCAAGCGTAAGTTTTTTTGATGAAAACGGAACGCCTTACAGTCAGGTGCCTCAATAAGGTAAGGTTTAACGGCGAAAGGACTATGATGACTCGATTTCACACTCGAACCGCTCTGTTGCTTTTGTTCCTGGGTTTCGTTGTTTCTGGTGTGTCTTTTGCACAGACGGGTGACAACAGTAACCAGCCGAAGCGAATCGCGCTCTGGGGGTCTTCGGTGCCAAATGGCACTGGTGATGAACTTGAGTTAGGTGGTTACACGGGACGACTACGTCAGTTGTTGGAGCCACGTGGTTGGGAGGTTCTCAATGTATCGCGCGGTGGTGACAACACAATCAGCATTACGCCACGTTTTGAGCCGGAAGGTGACCCGGATCCGAACACTCGCTATTTGACTCCTGTAGATCCAGGTTATGTGGTGATTGCGCTGTCTCTTGGCAATGAAGGTATCAAACGGTGTGCGCTTGGCCAGGAACCTGGCCCAGTTCCTCGTGTTGGGTGTTCACCGTCGCGTGATGGGCAGGATGCCATCTCGACCCAATTTCTCGACGGGTTGCAACGTTTAATTAAACGCGCACGTGACAACGGGATTGTACCAATTGTTGGTTTAACTTACGCGCGTGGTGATTTTGATGAGGTGGAGTACGCACATACCAGAAAAGCTAATATCGAGATTAATTCATGGGATGTCCCAAGCATTAATTTACTTGGTGCGATTGATGACGGTTATGGGCGCTGGGCCCGTGGGTTTTTTCCAGAGCCGATCCATCCAAATGCGGCTGGCCATACGGAAATGTTTCATGCTTTTGTGCCGACGCTATTCGATGCGATTGCTGAGAATAAACCTATACCGACTAAGGCGACAGGTTCTGGTTTCGCCAGAATTCGAGGTAATGATCGATCGCCGATGACTTTGTCGATTGATGACACGCTGCGTTCTTTCGGTCTGACATTCAGTGTGCGTGCAGATGGTGATGGTACCGTCGCCAGTATTGGCGGTGAAACGGTTGACCATGTTGTGGATTGGGTTCGCGTTCCGACAAGTCGCGGTGAGAGAGAATTTGAAGGAAGCACGCTTACCTCAACAGGGCGCCGGTTTAACGCGTCAATTAGTATCGAGAATGGCCGGTGGGTCTATGCATCAGCTGGAGGGAATGCTGTCACGTCACCGGTGCCAGGTGCCGATGGTCAGTGGCACGATGTGACACTTTCACATTATGTTGCCCGTGGTGAAACTGCGTTGTATGTTGACGGGCGGCTTGTCGGGACCATTGCCGAGCGACTACAGCCCGACCGTTTTGTACTCGGGGGGCCTGGGCCAGACTGGTCGACGGCCGTATCAGCACCGGCTGACTACAAGGATTGGATGGTTCATCGTGCTGGTCTCACTGCTGACGAGGTTGAGGTACTGCACGATGGAGTTCTACTGCAATCCAGCCTTGAACTGTATGCACCGCTTGAGGATGATAGCTTTCAGAATATGGCGCAGAGTCTGTCTGTCATGGATGTCAGTCAAGCTGTTAAGACTGCGACTGATGAATAGAGGTGGTGCTAGCTTTTTTGACCAGAGGTTGCTTTGTTAGTTATTTCCGCCTAGAAGGCAGTCTTAGTCTGAGCGAAAACTTCCGTTTGCCTAGCGTTTGTGTTTATGAACAGCAGTCTTTGGGCGACGATGCGAAACACGGCTAGGTGGTTGCGGTTTCTGACGACGTTACGGTCATGGCAGTTGTTTGTGGGCGTTGCGGTGTTGCTGCTAGTTGATTTATTGGTGCCAGATCCGATTCCTGTGATCGACGAGATTATCTTAGCAGCACTGACAGGCGCTTTATCTCAATGGAAGAAACCGTCGGCGTAGGTGGAAAAAAATAGAATAGTTACGCGAAATTACCCGATGTAAACGTCCTTCGTTGGAGTTTGCAGTGTGGTCGGTTGTATGGTCAGGTACAATCGCTACATGTCAGGTAACAGCTTTGGTCAGCTGTTTCGGATCACAACTGCAGGCGAATCCCATGGGGATGGCAACATTGTCATTATTGATGGGTGTCCTTCGGGGTTGTCTCTCAGTGCGTCTGATTTAACTTCGGATCTCAATCGTCGTCGTCCTGGACAGAGCGCCATTGTTTCACAGCGTGATGAACCGGATGTTCCGGAGATTTTGTCCGGTGTCTTCGAAGGAAAAACAACTGGCACGAGTATCGCGATATTGGTTCGTAATCGGGACCAACGAAGTCGTGATTATGAGGATATAAAGAATAAATACCGCCCGGGCCACGCCGACCACGGTTATGACAAGAAATACGGTCATCGAGATTATCGCGGCGGCGGTCGGTCGAGTGCTCGTGAAACCACGGTTCGTGTTGCGGCTGGTGCGGTTGCTAAGAAACTTATCAGTGAGCAATTTGGCGGTCGTGTGCTCGGGTATGTGCGTCAACTTGGTGATGTGATTGCTGATATCAATAATCCTGAGGAACTGACTCTTGAATGTATCGAGCAGTTTCCAGATGGTACGCCGAATGTTGTGCGGTGCCCGGATCCAGATAAAGCCGCGGCTATGGTTGAGCTGATTGAGAACCTGCGTGCTGAAAAGAATTCGATCGGCGGTGTTGCTGAAATTGTGGCGACATCTGTCCCGGCGGGACTTGGTGAGCCGGTGTTTGACAAATTGAAGGCTGATTTTGGGAAGGCACTGTTTAGTCTGCCAGCCGTCCTTGGAGTTGAGTATGGTGTTGGATTTGGGTGCGCGACTTTACGTGGGACCGAGAACAACGATGTGTTTGTAAAGGCAACTGATTCTCAGGAAATTGTTACGCAGACCAACCGTCATGGTGGCATGCTCGGTGGTATTTCTAGTGGCATGCCAATCGTTCTTCGTGCAGCAGTGAAGCCGACTAGTAGTTTGCCGCAGGAACAAGAGACCGTTACGTCGGATGGAGACCGAACGACTATTGTAACGAAGGGCCGCCATGATCCCTGCCTGTTGCCGAGGTTCATTCCGATGGCTGAAGCGATGGTCGCTCTTGTCCTTGCTGACCACTGGCTTAGGTGGAAGGCGACGAGGGGTATTGAGTGATTTCGTGGCGGAGCCACGGTAGAATCGACGTATCAGTTTGCGGGTCTAAGAAAATATAGAGAGGGATAACATGCTTAAGCTCACATTAGGCGCAGGAATGTTACTCGGGGCTTTTGCATTAGGGTGGTTTTTTTCCGCGACTGGAACTGGTCAGTCTGTACCTCTTGCGTCGTTGACTGAACGAGAGCATGAATTCACGGAGCAGATGCGCAATGTTGTGCTTATTGGTAATTTTACGATTGAGGGGCGAGAACGTCGGGATGGACTGCCAGAGCGTTATGAAATTACTGAAGTGTCGAAGCTTGAAGGTGATCGCTGGCGCTTCAATGCACGGGTGAAATACGGTAACGTTGATGTCACGTTACCGGTTGTCGTACCGATGGTCTGGGCTGGCGATACGCCGATGATCTCTATTACAGATTTTGCGATTCCTGGTCTCGGAGACGAATTTGGAGCTCGAGTCGTGTTTTATGACAATCGCTATGCGGGAACTTGGGACCATGGTGAGTATGGCGGCATGATGTATGGCACCATTGAACCACTGACTGGGCAATAACCTTGTCTGCAGTCCGGTCGTTTTTTGCAGTTTTTATTTATGAAAGTACTTGAGAAGAATAAGTAGGAAGAAGGGCATACTGTGGACGTGGCAAATTTTCCTAAGACCGATGAAGGCACGCTTGATGTCACAACGGTTACTGTTGACGATGATCGGATCGCACTGAATTTTGATGGCACTGTTGGAAAATACGGCAAAGTGTTTGTGACTATTCGGCTTACCGCAACGAACCCGGAGCGAGATGCCGGGCGACTTGAAGGTAGCGCGAGGACCATTATTGATGACGGTGCAGTGATAACCGCAACCCTCGCAGGTAGTTGGCGACGAGATCGAACACAATTGAAATTCTTCTTTGTGGATAACTGTAGCAATGGTGACCAGAACTTTGTCACCTTTGATGTGGATCTTGGGCAGAAAACTTCGGCCGTTACCGTTTACTCCACATTGTCATAAGGTGCCGATGATGGCGCTGGGATATCAGTTCGCTATCGTTGGTGTGGCAGTCAGTGGTTCTGTAGTTGTGACTGATTAGTGTGAGCGTTCGTAGTGCCAGCCAGAGGTTACCATCCAGAGGCGGTGACGCGGCCCGTCCACTGATAGGTCGCCACCCCCGTAGGCAATATCTGGGTAGTAAAGTGCGACACGTCCGTCTTCCGTTTTTCTGATTTCACCAATGAGTCTCTCTTTTGGCCATCCCGCGACTCCCAAGAGTGCTTCGTCAACCGTGTGAAACGCGTTCATTCGGGTAATAAGCGCAAAGGTTGGCGCGGCAAGCTTGAAGTCCCGCGCACGATGTCGAGCAAGGGCGTCAGTCGGTCGAAGCCACTTGAATTCATGAATTTCATGGCCGTCAATGGTGATGTCTTCCGGCGGCGCCGGAGCGACAAAAAACGAGGTCGAGAAACGGATGGGACTCGTGACAGGAGTTGTCCAGTGAATTGCGTAGATAAGAGAGTCGAGGGGAACAAAGACGCCCGCTTCTTCCGAGGCCTCCCGCACAGCGGCTCTTTGTGCAGTTGTTAGTTCATCGTGCGGTCGCTCAGCGTCAGTGTCATCTGGATCAATGCGTCCACCGGGAAACACCCAGTGGTCACCTTGAAAAGCTAGTGCTGGATTTCGACGGAGGAACAAGATTTCCAAGCCGAGATGTCCTTGGCGGATAAGCATTACCGATGCGGCTTTCTTGGGCGTTGCAGCGTCATCAGTCATTAAGTTAATTCTAAAGCGTAATTTGGGTCTGTTTCTTTGTAGACTGTTACGCTTTGTCTCTAGGAGAAATTTTCACGGTCGTTCTGACCGTTTTTTTCGGCGCGACCCTGCAAGGTTCAGTTGGCTTCGGAATGGGATTGTTAGCGTCGCCCATTCTTATTCTTATTGACGCCAGGTTTGTGCCTGGACCTATTTTACTTTCGACGACTGTGTTGACGGTATTGCTTGTTTACCGTGAGCGAACTGCGATTGATCTTCATGGAATTCAATGGGCCATGGTTGGTCGGCTTGTTGGGACTGTGCTGGCCAGTGCTATCTTGTTAGTTGTTTCTACTGATCAGTTGGTTCTACTGATCGGCGTGTTCATTTTGTCAGCTGTCGGAATGAGTCTTTCGGGGTTTCGATTTGTGCCTATTCGACCTGTACTTGTGGTGGCAGGAATGCTGTCGGGTTTGCTTGGTACGGTTGCATCGGTCGGTGGGCCACCGATGGCCCTAGTGTATCAGCATGCTGCAGGTGCGCGTATTCGCAGCACGATGTCTGGGTTTTTCTTGTTGGGTACCATTCTGTCGCTTGGAGCACTGTGGTACGTCGGCCGTTTTGATGCATACGAAATCCAACTCACACTAGTGATGCTTCCCAGTGTGTTGATGGGGTTTGTCTTGTCGAAATGGACTGCCGTGTACGTTGATCGAGGTTATGTCAGACCGGCTGTACTTTCAGTGGCCGCCGGTGCAGGACTGCTCGTTATCATTCGGCAGTTCGTGTAGCCTACTAAAGCAAGTGTCCAGTCCAGCGACCCGCTAAGAGCACGCCTATCCATAGAAGTAGTGACGTTGCACCAGCGAGTTTAGCTGTTGCTGGTGGGACAGTTGCATCATCCCAAGACGAAATCGTTCGCATAGTTCGAAATTGAAACCACGCCATGTTGAGTGCTGCAAGAGGGAGCAGCATGAATTTGATTTGGAACGCCGGGTTCTCGACGTATCTCGTTGCTCCTGCCATAAATAGTCCGAACCCGGTAATAAAAGCGACGACGAATCCCAGCCAGGTCCACGGTACAAGTTCCAGTGTGATACGACTGGCCGGATATCGGGTAGCCGCCAGACCGAGCAAGCGTAGGTCGACCATCAAAATTGTTCCGACGACGAGACCGATGGCCAGAACATGGATGGATTCAAGAAGCGGAAACCACCAGGTAAAGCCAATATGCTCTGAAAGCGGCAAGGCCTGTAGCCATGACCAAAATTCTGTGAACGGGACGGACGATTCTTCGTTCATTTAATGACTACTCATAGAAAAAAGGAAGGTAATCCCAATAGGCGATCCACCGACCCGAAATGATTACGCCAACCCAGAGTGCGAGAGAAACAGCCGCGAGAAACTGGCCGTATCGGAGTCGGCTAGCTGATGATTCCCAGTACTTTTGTTCAGACCTATTCAGTCGATAAACGAGAAAAGCCAAAATGACGGCCGGTATTAATAGCGCGAGTTTGTAGGGAAATACGGGGTTGTAGAAGTAGCGGAGAGGCCTGGCAATGACGAAGACCAGTCCGCTAAGCACATTCACTAAAAGCGCCCACCACATCCATGGCATCAACCGATCGAGCATTTCAGTGATGTTTTGGCTTGGTACCGCAATGCCGAGAAAACGAAGGTTGATCATGACGATCGAGCCAACGACAATGCATATTCCGGCGATGTGAAATGTTTGAACGATAGGGGGGAGCCCGGGGACATTGCCGAGTAGGTACAGCATTAATTCTCGCGCTTGGCTTTCTGCGAGGAAGTTGGCGATGGCGTCCTTCATGGTTCGCCCGTAAAGCCTACCTTTTTCTTTCTGTCATTGCTTCTTACGGCTCAGTAGAGTGCTCTGTTGTCTGATTGGCGAGGCTTAATTGGCTTCTCCATTCCAGTCGAATGGCGCAAAATGTCCGTTCGTTTTCTGAGAATCAGTATTCCATTCAATGCCGAAAGCTTTAATGAAATTTCTAGTGGCGGTGGCCAAATTCAATCGTTTGTTCGCTGGATGAACTGTATTGTCGATAGTAATGCACTGACCTTCCTCAACTGCGCTGTCGATGCCAACGACCTCTTGATCCAGGATACCTTCGATTTTGACACTGACAGTCTTACCGTTCTTATGGAATTCAATGGGGTGGCGTTCGATCCCTTTAAAATCACCAATGAGCGGACCCAGCATTGCTAATGGTCCTCCGCCGGCAGCACTCACAATGGCACCGATCGCTTCAAGTTGCTCATGCGTGGTGTCAGAGTCGACCACGACACCGACGATAAGGTCTCCGTCTGCCATGATGGCTTTTGATTGGAGAAACAGTGCGAAACGTACACCGTTCATAGGCGTTGCGCCGAAATCGCCGGATTGAATGTCAAAGGCCATGGCGGCTTTGCAGTAATCGTGAGTAGCAGGTTCGGCCATGTTACTCGTAAGACACGGGCACAATAAATCACAACTGCAGGCTTCCATGTAGTCACCTTGGATGGACCATGTCGTTGCCATATCACCCTCTCATTGGGCTTCTAGAACGAGATGTATCGTCATTGCGATTCGATGATTCTAAGAATTGTTATCGTCCGGGGATCATAATGTGTGCGGCGGAAGTGCCAGCCTCCATGATCCACGAACCACTTTGGCTATAACTACCCTCACTGGGCAACCCAAGTGTGTCACTGGTAGCGAACGGTACGGCGATAGTGATGTGCGCACTATTACCACTTGCAGACTCTTCATCAGCTCCGTTTAAGGTGTACCAGACACTGCCAAATTCAGGTGGTTCTCGGCTTCCATCATTTTCTTGAGATGAAAACATGGCATTGGCCTCTTCGGCATTTCCAGAGGACATTCTGACTTCGTGGTTCTGTCCGGCGCGTCGGAGGTTTCCGACGTTGGTGCATTGGGTGCTGAAGTCTCGGCCAGGTTCGTTCGACCGGTCGTAGCAGACAAGCCCGTTTGAGCTTTCTCTCAACACTTCATGACTCCCGTCATCAGCCAGTCGAACGACGCCAGCTTCTGCCATCAGTGCTGGAGGCGCAGCCATAACGGCGCGAGCGATCTCTTCTTCCACTGTTTGGGCTTGCAAGGACGTTGAGACGGTAAATATGAGGAATGGGATAACGGTCATTCGTTTCACTAGGTGCCTCCAAGGTTTTCAGCACGTTCATCGACTGAGTTATTGAGACAATTCTACTTAGTTTGTGTCTGTGGAGTGTTGGCAACACTCCACACATACTGAAAGGGGCCGCGAGATTTCGTCAACCTTGTCGTTGAACCACCGTCAGCGTCACGGTAGGCTAGGCAGCAAAGGCAAAATATTTTTCGCTTGGGTAGCGAGTTTGGAGGATGCAGGATGAATGGGAGGCTGAAGGTCTTAGGGTTGGTATTCCTAATCGGTGTGATGAGTTGGATGTACACTGCTCCTTACGCGGGCAATCAAGGCCTTCAGCGTACGCCTGGTGTGATCATTGGCGGAACGGACACGCCTCCCCCGAATGACTTTAGTGCCGTGAATGATGTGGGACAAAACCTCCTTATGAAACAGAGTGGGTTTCCGCCGTTTGTGATTTACCTTTCGTACGTTGGAACTTTTGATGGTGTGATTACCGCGACCCGTCCAGATGGGGGATATTGGGCCCAGCGTGTGAGAGACGGACACACTGATGGGTGGCTACGTATCGGTGATGCGACGTATGCAATGCGAGCCACAGAGATTTTGGGAGATGATCGTTTGCCGATGCTCGAACTGTATTCGGGCAAGACTGGTCTTCCGATGGATACGGCAGTAGGTGGGCCTGACCCCTTACGGGACTGGGAGGTTTTTCTCTGGACGCCTAGGTAGCTTTACCGCTTGATTTTGGGGTCACATAAGTCTTCTTCTTTCATAGGGGCGTCGTCCGGCTTGTTTCCATGTTTTGCGGCTTGTTTGTCTTTCACGAGGTGTTTTACTTTTTTGAATTTTTCTCGTTCGATTTGCAATGGGTTGCACGCCATGGGTCTGTAGTCACCGCAGAGGGCTAAATAGTGGTGGATGATCAGAAGCGGTCAGTAGTTTCTCATCAAAGACAATTGAAAAAACGTATCAGACGACTACCGTGCGACATCTCGACAACTGGTCAAGGCGAGTGAGTAGATAAGAGAAGGATCTGTTTGCGCTTCTTCATACCTTGTGACCTCCCAGCGCATACATGATTCCCACGGGCTGAAGTAATTTGAGAGTCTTGCGTAGGCAATCGAGGCGATAATGATTGAGGTACCCAATACGAGTGCGGCCTTCACCTGATCCGGCATCTTGCGGCAGCCTACTTTGTCTTATTGAGAAGGGCAAAACTTTATTCCCTATTCTGTGGTCACGAAGTTTATTCATGATTGGTTATCATGGTAGTCAAATAGTTGGACCGCGTTGTTCTGAGTTGTTTAGCGACTGCTAAGTGCAGCCAATTTAGGAGAATGTCATGAGAAATGTTCTTACCTGTATGGTCGTTATGGCTGTTTTTGTCCCGACACTGGCTCAAAGCCAAACATCAGTAAGTCAAGTTCTTCACATCAATACATCGGATGTCGCGCGATATCTCGACTGGGCTGAGAATTCGATGCCCATCATCGTTCGAGATAGTCAACTGCCTACTTCTGGTGGCGTTTGTGTTCCCACATACGGAGCGGAAGAAGAGGGGGATCTTTACCTCTATAACATCACTAGAGATTTTGAGAGTTTAATGGCAGTGGACCTGACTTCCGCGGTGCCGGCACGAGAGATTGCAAAGATTGCCCCGCATCGGATGATTAAAGCTAGGGACCTTTGGAGTTCCTTGCGGACACCCACGAACTTGACCATCAATGCTGGAGATACGTATTCAATGCTAGTGCTCGCGGTGTCGACTAACCAGCCGGACATGTATCTGTCGCAATTAGAGTTAATGGAAACTGGTATGCACGAAGCCGGTCATCAAGATGTCAGTTTTTCTGTTTCGCAGGTTATGACGGGTGAATTTCGGAATCATCTCAATGTCAGGATGATTGCTCCGACACCAGAGCGACTGGGTGCTGCCATGGACACGATGCGCACAGCCACTTGGGCTACAAGTCTGCTCAACAATTTAGCCTCGATTCGGACCGTGGCTCAGCAGATGACGGTGAATTGTCACAGTTATGTGGTTACTCAGTAACAGACCAGTATTGTCAGCAGGGAGTGTGAACGACAACACACACTCGACCATTTAGCCGTTACCGTCGACGGTAATGGAGTCTACGCTCGTCTATGAGAGAAGAGGTCGTTACATTATTTAGTGATACCGAAACCCAGCCAACTTCAGGTATGCGTAAGGCTATGATGGCTGCGGAGGTCGGTGACGAACAAAAAGGTGAAGACCCGACCGTTCGTCTGCTGCAGGACCGTGTTGCTGCGTTGTTAGGCAAAGAGGGTGCTCTTTGGTTTCCAAGCGGCACGATGTGCAATCTTGTGGCATTAAAGTCGCAGACTCTGCCGGGGGACGCAGTAGTGGCTGACTGGATGGCTCACGTCATTCGGGCGGAGTCAGGGGGGGCGGCGCTTGCGTCTGGCGTCAGGGTGGAGCCTATTCAGACTGAGCGAGGTATTTTTTCAGTTGATGAACTCAAAGCGGCCGTAGATCGAACCGTGACTGTGCCGCCGCCTTACGGACAACAAGTTCGACTCGTCTGTGTCGAACAAACTCATAATTTTGGTGGTGGTGCGGTCTGGCGACTGGATGAATTACGCGCAGTGTCAGACTACGCTCACAAGCACCGAATGCTGGTCCACATGGATGGGGCACGATTGTTGAACGCCTCTGCGGCGACGGGACTTCCTGCGGCGGATTTTTCGGATGTCGTGGACAGTGTCTGGATTGACTTCACGAAGGGACTCGGGGCGCCGATTGGTGCTGTACTCGCGGGAACAAAGGATTTTCTCTGTGAGGCACGCCGTTACAAGCAACTTTTTGGTGGTGCAATGCGCCAGGCAGGCATAGCTGCCGCCGGATGTTTATATGCGCTGGAACATCATGTTGATCGACTGACCGAGGATCACGAACACGCTAAGCTCTTGGCGCGTGAACTGTTGACTGTCAATGGTGTTCATGTACACACACCGATACCGGAGACCAATATGGTGTTTTTCGATGTGCACGCGCTGGGGGTGAGCAACGAACGATTCGTCGACCTAATGGCGGCATCGGGAGTGCGCATGAGTCAAACAGGTCGTGGAATCCGTGCCGTCACACACCTTGATGTTTCGAGACACGGCATTGACCTCGCTCTAAATGTAGTTCGAGAAGTGGCTTCTACTTTAAGTGAAGACAGGACAGATGGAAACGAGTCCACTATCTAGACTGTTAAGTGCTGTCCAAGGACGTACCGAATGATTAGGAGTGATGGTTGTTGCAGTGTGAGGTATATTTACCGTGTGCTCGATAGGTTCGGTGTGGTAATGAAAAGTAAGCCGTGGCATTGGATGTTGGTACACGTGGTGGCAACCGTACTGCTTCTGGCTTCTGGGGCCAGTGCTCAGCCGGGCGATTCATCGTATCGGGCATCGAGAACTTCTGATGGTAACCCCGATCTAAACGGTATTTGGCAGGCGATTGGCTCCGCGCATTGGGACATTGAGCCCCATACTGCTCGTATGGGGCCAGTTGTCGAACTCGGTGCTGTAGGGGCGATTCCGGCGGGACTCGGTGTCGTAGAAGGTGGAGAGATCCCTTACCACCCGGAAGCACTAGTGACGCGAAACGACAATCGTGACAACTGGCTCGAACGGGACCCAGCGGTCAAGTGCTACATGCCTGGAATCCCTCGCGCTACGTATATGCCTTTCCCATTCCAGATTGTTCAAACGCCATCCGCAATAATGTTTGCGTACGAGTACACCTCGTCGACTCGTGCGGTGCGTATGGACCGACCAGGAACGGAGGCAGATCTGCCATCGTGGATGGGATACGGTTTGGGTCGTTGGGAGGGTGAGACATTGGTCGTCGACGTGACGGCGCAGATGCCAGATACGTGGTTCGATAGCTCGGGAAATTTCCATAGTGAGGAACTGGTTGTTGAGGAGCGCTATACGCCGATCAGCCCGAATGCGCTCCTTTATGAGGCAACGATCGAAGACCCGAAAGTTTTCACTCGTCCCTGGAAGATATCGATGCCGCTCTATCGCCGGCTTGAGGAAGATGCGCGAATTCTGGAATTTAAATGTATCCCGTTTGCCGAGGAAGTTATGTTCGGTGAATGGTATAGAAGATGACGTTTTATCAGGAAGCATTGAAGGGGAGTAACTCATGATTGCCCGGATCAAGAAACTGGTTGTCACTACGAGCATTGTTGTTGTGACGGTTGCGGTAGCCACGCCGACTAGCGCTGGCCAAGATCAGAGAACCTCCTGGGGTGATCCGGATTTACGAGGTAGATGGGATTTCCGTTCGTCCACTCCTTTTCAGCGTCCTGAGCGTTTCAGAGACAAAGAGTTTCTCACTGCTGAAGAAGTAGCGGAGTACGAGGCAGAAAGGGCCCAGGCACGCGAGGATCGCATTGCCGGTGTTAACCGCGATGAATATACCGAAAGTCAAAGTGACGTCGACGTTGGTTACAACGCATTTTTTATTGATAACGGTGTGAAGATGTCTGGCACTATGCGGACCTCTCTGATTGTTGATCCACCTGACGGACGACTTCCGGCTTTTACTGAGTCGGGTATTCAGCGGGCGCGGTCGCGATACGAAACCTGGGGAAAGGCACCGGCCACACCGGCCGATCGACCGACCTCGGTTCGTTGCATTACAGGTTTTAACTCCGGTCCCCCGATGACACCGGGGGCATATAACAACATCATGGAGGTCTTCCAGACTGAAGACTACGTGGCAATTTTTACCGAGATGGTTAACGACCATCGCATCATCCCACTCGACAACAGTGAACATCTATCGGAAGACATGCGTTTGTGGAAGGGTGATTCCCGTGGTCGTTGGGATGGCGATACCTTAGTGGTTGTTACGAAGAACTTTAACGAACATACCGCACACCAAATGACGAGTAAGGATATGGTGCTTACCGAGAAATTCTCTCGCACGGAGGGTGGTTTACTTTACGAATACACAGTTGACGATCCTTCTAGCCATGTTGCGCCGTGGTCGACTGCGCTTGAGATGGTTCAGACTGAGGATTTGGTCTATGAGTATGCTTGTCACGAAGGTAATCTCGCTATGATGTTGATGTTGCGTGGCGCACGCCTCCAAGAAGAAGCCGGTGGCGGTCAAGCTACTGACGCTCAAGAGGATCAGTGGTTGGCGAGTTGGTACCGTGACGCTGCAGCAGCAGTCCGAGAAGATAAATAGCGGAGGGTTGGAGAACAATGCTGAAAACGATCGTTCGTTTCTTATTGACTGCCGTGTTATTGGTTACTCTGACTGTTGGCGCGGTCTACGCGCATCACGCTTTTGCAGCTGAGTTTGACGCACAGCTTCCGATTGCGGTGCAGGGCGAGGTGACTCGGGTCGATTGGATCAACCCTCACGCGTGGATTTATGTGATGGACGAGGGCACCGCTCAGGAGTGGATGTTGGAAGCGGGGACACCGAACACCCTGCTGCGAAGGGGAGTTACAAGGACGATTTTGACAGTCGGCACTGAGGTTCAGGTGCGCGGCTATCAGAGCAAGGACAGGATTTGTGAACCGGTCTGCCGCGGTAGCGGCAGAGATATTACATTTCCCGATGGGACCTCGCTGTTCATGGGTTCCTCTGGTACTGGTGCCCCCAGAGATGGCGCCGATCCTACTGAACCGGGACGCTAGCTAGGTTGTCGAAGGGTAAGATTTCGACCATCCCCTTCGTGCATTGCGTTAGAGCGGAATCCATTTATGAAAAACATCTCGTTTTCGATAGTGATCGTCTTTGCATCTTCGATTTGCACAGTGGGTCAGGACTGGTCGCAATGGCGGGGAGTAGAACGTCAGGGAATCTGGTACGAGGACGGCATTATCGACCAGTTTCCAGATGATGGGCTGGAGGTAAAGTGGCGAGTTCCGATTGGTTCGGGTTACGCGGGGCCGGCTGTCGCGAATGGCCGTGTATTCGTGCTGGACTGGACAGAAGACCCTAGTTCACGAACGCTTGATGGGACGGAGCGTTTATTGGTCTTGGACGAAGAGACCGGTGGCGAATTGTGGACAGCTGAATGGCAGACTTCCTATCGCGCGTTGATGGGGTCTTATGCAATCGGACCAAGAGCGACGCCAACGGTCGACGAAGACAGCGTTTACGTGGTGGGCGCAACCGGGCGACTCTTAAGCTTTGATGTCACTGATGGTTCGAGGAATTGGGTTGTCGACTACGTTGAGGACTACGACATGTCGGTTCCGCCGTGGGGAATGTCAAGTGCTCCTCTTGTTGATGATTCACGCCTGATTGCGATCGTCGGTGGTCATCCTGATGCTCTCGTCGTGGCGTTTGATAAACGGACTGGTCAGGAGATCTGGCGAGCGCTTGATGTTGTCTCTGAGTCTGGATACGGCCAGCCAGTGATTTATGAGGCTGGTGGAGTCCGCCAACTGGTTATTTGGCATCCGACCGGCTTGACTTCGTTGTCCCCAGAGACGGGTGAGATATATTGGGAGCAACCCTTCGAAACGGGTGACGGAATGACTATCGCGACACCCGTTAAGAGCGGCTCGTATCTTCTCGTTAGCCAACTCTATAACGGCTCGTTGATGATGCGGTTAAACGCAGATAGTCCTCGGGCTGAACTATTGTGGAAGGGATCGAGCAACAGTCCAGACGCCGACAAAACCGATGGACTTCATTCGATGACAACAACACCAATTGTCATTGACGATTACGTGTACGGTGTTGGTTCGTATGGAGAATTGCGTGGGTTGGATGCGCGTACTGGTGAACGACTATGGATGAGTGACCAGTTGACGATGCAGGAGATGTGCGCGTCTGCATTCTTTGTTCGGAATGGAGACCGCTATTTCGTCAATAGCGATGATGGTCAATTGGTGATCGCGAGATTCACGCCTCAGGGTTACGTTGAACTGGATCGTACCGACCTGATTGCTCCGACGGCTCAACCAGCGCGGGGACATTGCGCCGACCGATTATTTAACTGGGTACACCCAGCCTACGCAAACGGGCATATCGTTCAGCGGAATGATCATGAGATCTTGCGAGCCTCACTAAGAGCATCGGATTACTAAACTACCGTCGCTCTATGCCGTTCAAGTCGTTTATGTTCTTTCTCAATTGGCTCTCCTACTAAATAGTTTCTGCTGTTTGAGCCAATGGTGGTCAAACAGTAGATGCGCCCGCATCCCTGTCTCGTAATCTTCGTTTTCTCTAGGAAATACTGGAGCCGACGAGCGGATTCGAACCGCTGACCTGCTGATTACGAATCAGCTGCTCTACCAGCTGAGCTACGTCGGCCTAAACAAGTCTTACCCTATACACATGCGCAGGTGACTGTGCACGCGAAACAGCGCATGTTAGCACAGGGTAATAAAAACTTAGCCCTGCTGTGTTTATTGTGTATTTGCTTTGACTTAGAGTTAGAAGTAGCGAGAACTATTTGTTTCGCTGTTTTATAAAGGTCCGTTAAGGCAAAGACTAGGTTGCTTCGCCAGTCGTCGCGACTCTACAATGATCTGTTGCAGTGTTAGAGATCATCGATAGTAAAGCGGGAACCTTTTTCTAGAGTCTTTTGATGACTAAATCGGTAGTAGCCACGGACCACATCGTCATCCGAGGAGCTCGGACTCACAATTTGAAAAACGTAGATGTGTCATTACCCAAGGAGCAACTTATCGTTGTGACGGGGGTTAGTGGTTCTGGTAAATCATCCCTTGCGTTTGACACGGTATATGCGGAAGGTCAGCGTCGGTATGTTGAGTCATTGTCGGCCTACGCTCGCCAATTTCTTGAGCGGATGGAGAAACCAGATGTTGATCAGATAGACGGCATTTGTCCGGCGATAGCGATTCGCCAGAAAAATAGTCTGAGGAATCCACGATCAACTGTTGGGACCACTACGGAGCTTCATGATTATTTGCGCCTGCTTTTCGCGCGAATCGGGAGGACGATTTGCCGGCAATGCGGAAATGAGGTTATTCAAGAAACAGCAGAAATAGCAGCGAAGGATTTGCTTGCACTTCGTCGCGGCACCAAGCTACTTATCGGATTTGGCATGCCAGTTGTGTCAGTGCCACTAGGAGTCCAGCATGACGCTAACGCTAGTATTGATGGGGTTGTCGAGCAGCGAGAATCAGCTCAAAGTGTTATAGGCAAAGGTCATAGCAATGCTGGATCGAGTACGCGTAAGCGAAGGAATTCTTCTGACCCAAAAGTTCGTCCGAACAAGGCTGGTAGTGAGCCTATAGTTGGTGCGATCGAATCGTTACGGCGTAAAGGATTCGGTCGAATTTACTATGCGGGCCAAGTCGTATCATTCGATGACGTTGATCCAGCAACATTAAAGGGCGAGCAAGTCATTCACGTTATTGTTGATCGAGTTAAAACAGGGCCGGACATGTTAAGCCGGCTGACAGACTCAATAGAAACGGCCTATCAGGAAGGTGGAGGCAAAGCGTTTGCGATCGAACTAGGAAGTCGATCTTCTAGTAGTGGTGCCGATGCCGAAGTGACACAACATCGTTTTAGCGAGAGATTCGAGTGTCGTCCATGTCAGATTCAGTATGAGGTTCCACAGCCCAGATTGTTTTCATTTAACAGTCCATTCGGAGCTTGTCAGACGTGTCATGGATTTGGAAACATTATCGAGCTCGACATGAATCTCGTGGTGCCGGATTGCGCGAAGTCTATCAATAAGGATGCGATCGAGCCTTGGAGTAAGCCGCATTACCGATCACACCTTGCTGCGTTGAAGCGTGCTGCGCGGGGGCACGGGATCAGGATGTCAGTGCCGTGGGAGGAATTGTCAGACGAGGAGCGTCGATTTGTTATCGAAGGAGATGGTAAGAGTTACAAAGGGATACAGGGATTTTTTCAGAGTCTTGAGCGTAAGAAATACAAAGTGCATGTCAGGGTATTTCTGAGTCGTTACCGTGGTTATCTCACGTGTCCTGACTGTGGGGGAACCCGGTTGCGACAAGAGGCGAGAGATGTGCATGTGGGCGGTCGTACGATTGATGAAGTTTGCGCGCTGTCTGTGTCGTCAGCACGGTTGTTGTTTGAACAGCTCCAATTGAATTCGAAAGAAGCCGTTATCGTAGAGAGAGTCCTTCGAGAGATTCGTCTCCGGTTACAGTTTTTGAGTGATGTTGGTCTTGACTACCTGACACTTGAACGCTTGTCGTCGACATTGTCTGGCGGGGAAGCCCAACGGATCAATTTGGCAACGTCTTTGGGGTCATCGCTTGTTGGAACGCTTTACGTTCTGGACGAACCAACGATCGGTTTACATCCACGGGATAACGAGCGGCTCATCAAGATTCTTGTAGAGCTTCGGAAACAGGGAAACACCGTACTCGTTGTGGAGCATGACGCGGAGATGATCCGGTGCAGTGATTATGTTGTTGATTTGGGTCTTGGTGCTGGTACGAGAGGAGGCAAGGTCGTGTTTGCTGGACCATACAAGCAATTAGCCAACGAGACGACTTCACTGACCGCTAAATACTTACGCGGCGACCTAGCCATTCCTGTTCCTGTGACTCGGAAGAAATGGTTGAAAAGCACGCAGTGCCTGTCTGTCGTTGGAGCCTCGGAGCATAACCTTAGAAATCTCGATGTCGATATTCCTCTCGGGATGCTGACGTGCGTTACGGGAGTCAGCGGTTCAGGGAAGTCTACGCTCGTACACGATGTCTTGTACGCAGCGATCAAGAGAGCGAAAGGCAATTGGGATAAGCGTGTTGGTTCGCATGAGGGCATCAATGGGGTTGAACTTCTCAATGATGTGGTACTTGTCGATCAAACACCGATTGGGCGTACTCCGAGGTCAAACCCGGTAACATATTTAAAGGCCTTTGATCCCATTCGTGAATTGTTTGCGAAAACAAAGGATGCGCGGGCACGGGGTTTGTCGACAAGTCACTTCTCTTTCAATGTGCCTGGAGGACGCTGCGATGTGTGTGAAGGCGAAGGTGAAGTACGCGTCGAAATGCAATTTCTCGCGGATGTATTTGTGCCTTGTGACCACTGCGACGGCAAAAGATTTAAGACTCAGGTGCTCGAAGTCACCTATTTGGGGCGACGGGTTGATCAAGTTCTCAACATGACGGTGAGGGAGGCGTTGCAGTTTTTTAGCGCTTCGCCGAAAGTGATCCGACGTTTGCAGGTGTTAGATGAAATAGGGATGGGATATCTTCGGCTTGGTCAGCCCGCTACAACCTTATCGGGTGGTGAGGCTCAACGTATCAAGATCGCAGCTCATTTGGGTGCCCGTCACAGCGAACGGTCGCTGTACATTTTTGATGAACCAACGACGGGACTGCATTTTGATGACATTGCAAAGTTATTGTCGGCGTTTAAGAAATTGGTTGAAGCAGGGCATACGCTTTTGGTTATTGAGCATAACCTCGATGTGATCAAAACAGCGGACTGGGTTATCGACCTAGGGCCAGAGGGTGGCGAGGCCGGTGGGCATTTGGTCGTGGTTGGTCCGCCGGAACTTGTTGCAGAGCACGAAACGTCACGTACTGGCCGTTATTTAGAGGAGGTGCTGGCAAATAGTCGTACTCATGCCTATGCTGATTCTTAAACTTAATGAAATACCTTGCAAGGTCCTTTTATCGTCGGCCAACGCTTGATGTCGCTTTCGATCTCATCGGCAAACTTCTTGTTCATAACACTTCTGCCGGTTTGACCTCTGGTGTTATTGTTGAGGTTGAGGCCTACATTGGTGAAGATGATGCGGCTTGTCATGCTGCATCTGGTCTGACGCAACGAAACTTACCACTGTATGGATCGGCGGGGTATGGGTATGTCTACCTCAATTACGGGTTGCACTATTTGCTCAATGTGGTTACTGAGTCAATAGGCTATCCGGCTGCAGTATTAATTCGATCCGTAGAGCCACGTGCTGGAAAAGCCTTAATGCGTGCTCGTCGAGGTGAACCTCAATCATTTCGCAGCGTCAGGTCGAAGGTTTCTGATTTATGCAGGGGACCGGGAAATGTCGCGCGTTCATTTGGCATAACTCTCCGTCATAACCGCATGGATATGTGCTCAGAGCCCCTCTATATTCAAGATACTGACCATCCAGTCGGTGCGATCGCTTGGAGTGCTCGTATTGGGCTCAGCGTGGCGACCGCACGGCCGTGGCGCGTGTTTTTACTACAGAGTAAGTCTGTTTCAGGTTCAAGTCGTTTCAATTGCCCCGCATTTGCAGGTGATTAGTGACCCTATCGTTGTTGTGGGCGAGCGCGTTCGACGATTACTCTAAGTTCGAGTGGGCGCCCGTATCGTAGTAGGCCAAGCGTGATGGTGGAGTCGACCTCAGCATCGGATACTAGTCGTCCAAATGCTGCGACGTCGTCAACTGGTTGCCCATCTATGGAGCGAATAACGTCACCAGGTTCAACGCCAGCAGTTGCAGCGGCTGACTGACCATGGATTTGCCATACAACGACGCCACGTGTATCCGGTGCATCAACTTCTCGCGCTAATTGAGGAGTCAGAGGGCGAACGTCGACCCAGCCGAGTGAGCCTCGACGGACTTCGCCGTAATCCGAAAGCTCTTCCATTACGCGACGAGCAAGATTACTCGGAACGGCGAAACCGACACCTTGGTAACCACCACTATCGCTATAGATAGCGGTATTGATGCCAACTAGTTCACCGCGAGCGTTAATTAATGCACCGCCAGAGTTTCCAGGGTTTATCGCGGCGTCTGTTTGGATGAAGTCCTCGTAACGAGCAACGCCGAGGTTGTCTCTACCAACGGCACTTATGATTCCGAGTGTGACGGTTTGACTTAGCTGAAATGGATTCCCAACAGCAAGAACCCACTGTGCGATGCGTAGCGTTGACGAATCTCCCCAAGGCACGACTGGTAGTGCACTTGCCTCAATTTTAAGTAATGCGATATCGGTTGATTCGTCACGACCAATGACGGTTGCTTCAAACTCCCGTTCGTCTGCCAAGGTTACTGTAACGCCTCTCGAATTACGCCCGACAACGTGCGCATTGGTAAGGATGTAGCCGTTAGAGTCGACGATCACACCTGAACCGAGGCTTGGTCGTTCACGGTATCCTGACATACCAGGAGAATCCCCAAAAAAGTATCTGAAAAAAGGATCGGTGTCGAATGGGGAGCGTTGACGAACAACTTGCCTCGACGAAATGTTTGTAACCGCTTTTACAGTCTGTTCTGCAATATCGCTAAAGCTTGGTAGTTCTGCCAGCAGGGTGGCCGGCTGCTCTAAGGCTTTTGTTGCTCTTGGTTGTTGGAAAAGTGCGTCATATTGGTTTGGCTTTGTTGGTGAAGATTCTTGTACAGAGGTTGCTTCACTAGATGAAACTGTATGGAGTGAACCACTGAGTACGATTCCGGCGATCATTCCGCAAGCCAGAATGAGAAACGTGCCGGTAATGATTGAGGTGCGGCTGAGCATAGATAGTTTATAGAAGGTGTTCCGATATATATTATCGACGAATACTTTGAGTTGTGTGGAATAAGTTATTTCTTCTTAGTTATACGATTTTTGGATCTTACATATGGAATCAGTTCAGGCTACACGTCTCCGAAAGGGGATGTTGATAAAAATGAAAAACATACTGTATCGCGTGCTGGATCTTAACCACGTTACACCGGGAAAAGGGCGTGGTTTTGTTCAAGTCAAGATGAGGAATGTACGCTCGAGCACTCTAATGGATCATAAATTTGCTTCCGGCGACTTTGTTGAACGGGTGATACTTGATTCAAGTGAGATGCAGTTTCTTTATTCTGATAGCGACGGATATCACTTTATGGATACAGAGACCTACGAGCAAATGCGTTTGTCGGTCGATGCTTTAGGTGAGTCAGTGAAGTACCTGCTTGCTGATGCAACAATCTCTGTTGAGTCTTATGAAGGGGAACCTATCGGAATCCAGTTGCCACTTACCGTTGACCTTACAGTCGAAGAGACTGCACCGGCGATCAAAGGTGCAACCGCTAATGCGCAACTCAAACCGGCGACCCTTGAGACTGGACTTGTGGTGCAAGTCCCGCCATTTATTGCTAACGGAGATAAAGTCAGAGTAAATACGGAGACTGGGGAGTATCAGTCAAGAGTATAGAAAAAGTTGCAAAGCTAATGAGCGGATTGACTGTAGGTGACGTTGATATGTCTGAAACGGTAGGCGTCGTTCTGTTTGTGCTTGGCATTGGTTTTCTAGTGGCTAACCTTCGTATTTTCTGGCAATTTTTCTGTTACGTGCGATTGCGGTCGACGGCATTGGTTACATGGCCACGTGAAAAGCCTCCGTTTTACGGGTGGCTTCTAGCCTTTGGCGTCGTTGCCGGAGTATTAGTATTCATTAAAATTATTGTCCAACAGCGGCCGCCTATTCAGGCTTTGGGCGAAGGGATGATGCTTGTCTATTATGCGTACGCTCTACCGTTAAAGCAGCGAATTGGACAAGGGCTATATGCAAGTGGTATCTGGTGTGACAGCGGTTTTGTGGCTTATCAGGCTATCGGAGGTTTGAGTTGGCGAGAGGATTCAGGGATCACTCTTATGATCATTAATCGTGTCCGAAAACTTGCATCATCGTTAGTGGTGCCTCAATTGCATTACGGAGAGGTACGCCGGCTTTTACGGGACAAAATTTCGACTCACGATATAGCCTTTTCTGGGAAAACTTTTGATCTTGGTACCGATGAGAGAGAGTTTATATAGTGGTCGGTTTTCTTCCGGAAAAAGCCACTTATTCGCAGAAGAACGCAGCAATGATTCCAAGAAGACCAGGTCCGTCAGCGACGGGGTCATTTAACCATCCCGGCGGCGTGAGCCAGACAAAAGACAGGATTGCAATGACCATGAGATCGTACTGCCACGTTGCTCGTTCGAATGTCCAAAAAAGCGCATGCCAAATTATGCGCAATGGTAGGGTCAGGACTTCAGAGAGTGTCATGTTGAGAGCCTTGGGTTGTCTGTTCGAAGTTCACGCCAAGTAAAATAGATTCGGTCGAGTACTGTTAATACCGACAAAATCAAAATTACCCAGAGAACGGCGGCCATTCGGTTAGTAAAAGCGCCAATCATGAAGAGGACAATCCGTTCTGGTCTTTCCATGAATCCAACTTTACATTGGGAAATAATCGATTCTGCGCGTGCTCGGGCGTAGCTTGTCATGATCGAGAACATTAACGTTAGAGCGGTTATCAAGACATAGTCAGGGCGGCCCAGTGACGCATATAGATAGATAAGCCCGATTAGCAAAAAGAGGTCTGAGAAGCGGTCCATGACCGAATCCCAAAATCCTCCGAATTTTGAACTGAGATTGAGTTCATCAGCCACTTTACCGTCAATAAAATCAAAAATGTTAGCTAGCAGCATAATGAATCCAGCGGTCCAAAATTGGCCATATGCTAGTGACCAACCAGCCCAAGCATTAATAATGACGCCGGTTAAGGTAAGGATATTAGGGTGAATCCGCAATGCGACACATGTGGCGATGATTGCCCGAAGTGGAAACATGCACGCGGTTCCGATTGTTCCAGTAAATGTCATCTGCCTTGTTTTATCCTTAGGACTTATGCCTATTCAAGCCCTTCGGGCTGAGATCGCCAAACTCCCGGAGCAGCCAGGAGTGTACCTGTACTTTAATTCTGATGGGGACACGATTTATGTTGGTAAAGCAAGTGTGCTGCGAGACCGGGTCCGGAGCTATCTCAGCGCTTACGGAAAACATGCGAAGACCAACGCGTTACTTGACGAGGTTGTGAGGCTGGAGGTCGTTGTTACTGACTCGGTTGCTGAGGCGCTAGTCCTCGAAAACAACCTGATAAAACAGCGTCGACCCCGTTACAACATTCTACTTAGAGACGATAAAAGTTATCCGTATTTACAGTTGTCATTGGCAGAAGAGTTTCCTAGGGTTCTCGTTTCGAGAGAAGTCAAGCGAGATGGCAATTACTATGCTGGTCCGTTTATGCCGGCCACATTAGCTCGAAAGACAATGGCATTGTCACACCGGATTTTTGGAATCCGTTCGTGCAATGAAGTTATCACTGGACGGCGAGACCGGCCGTGTCTTGAGTACGACATTAAGCGTTGTGTCGCACCGTGCGTGTCGGAAATATGTTCTCAGGAGCAGTACCAAGAAGTTGTTGACCAAACGCGGCTGTTTCTTGATGGACGTACCGATGAAGTAGTTGGCCGCTTGCGAAAACAGATGAAAGACGCATCAACTAAAGAACTTTACGAACGCGCGGCACACTATCGAGATGCTATTCGAACGGTCGAAACGTTACAGAATCGTCAGCAGAAAATGGCGACAGCGCAGTTGAATAATCGTGATGCGTTCGGATTGAAATGTGGTGTCAAAGGAACAGTAGTGCAGGTCTTTCAAGTTCGGAACGGGCGCGTAGTTGAGCGCCTTGAACTCGTTTCGGATGAAGTTGCTATGACGACAGAACGGGAGTCCGACATTGTGCAGGCGGCTGTCCAACAGTTCTACTCGGTCCATGAGGTTCCTGCTGAGGTCCATGTGCCAATGGAGATCAATCTTCAAGATCGTGAAGCCATCGAAACATTTTTGACTTCTCGTGCAGGTCGGCGCGTTAAAGTATTCCAGCCAAAAAGAGGTGACAAGCGCGGGTTACTTGACCTGGCCATCCGTAACGCCGAATTGTCCTATGACTCTCGTTATAGCAAAGAAACGTCGGTAGACACGGTCGCCTTGCAAGAACTTCAGTCCGTGTTGGCACTGCCGATGTTGCCGCATCGCGTCGAGTGTTTTGATATTTCAACAATTCAGGGACGCGATACGGTGGGTTCCATGGTTGTTTGTGATGGTGGTCGCATGCAACGAAGTGAATATCGAAAATATCGAGTGAGAGGTTTAGGATTTGTTGCCAAAGAATGGTCGAATCAATTGATTCACGATGATTTGGAACGAAATGAAACGGAAAAACAGTCTGCCGTCGGACCGAAGCCAGATGATTTTGCCGCAATGGAGGAGGTTGTGTTTCGTCGATATCGTCGATTGCTTGATGAGGGTAAGCCGTTTCCCGATCTTGTATTGATTGATGGGGGTAAAGGGCAGTTAACGGCGGCATATCGAGCTTTTGAGAAATTGGGTTTGGTGAATCTTATTGCTGTCGGAATTGCCAAGAAGCAGGAGGCCCTGTATGCGAGGACATTAGTAGAGCCTGTTATCTTGCCGCGCCACAGCCCAGCGCTTCGGCTTATACAACGAACACGTGATGAAGCGCACCGATTCGCACTTGCTTATCATCGGCGTGCGCGGACGAAGCGGAACTTGCGCTCAGAGATTGATCAAATTCCTGGGATCGGGGCTAGGCGTCGAAAAGCGCTGTTAGAGCGATTTGGCAGCGTAGCAAATGTTCGTCGAGCGTCCCGGGAAGAGTTACAGCCAGTCATTGGTGCAAAGTTGGCCGACGTCGTAATTGAGTATTTTGCAAAAAGGTGAGTTGTAAATTATGAGCAATAACCAAAAGAAACCTCGTGTTGTATCAGGGATGCGCCCTACCGGAAAACTTCACTTAGGGCATTTAGTAGGTGCACTTAACAAATGGACAGAACTTCAGCCTGATTATGACTGTATGTATTTTGTGGCCGATTGGCATGCGTTAACGAGCGATTATTCTGACACGGGGCAGGTGACGAAAAACGCTTACGACAATGTAGCGGACTGGATTGCTGCCGGCGTTGACCCTGATCGCTGCACATTGTTTATTCAATCTCTGGTTCCGGAACATGCGGAGCTTTATTTGTTGTTGCAGATGGTCGTGCCTATTCCTTGGTTGGAACGTGTTCCGACGTACAAAGAACAGATTGACCAATTAGCCGAACGCGATTTGTCGTCGATCGGTTTTCTTGGATATCCGTTACTTCAAGGCGCAGATGTTGTGGTTTATCGCGCGCATTATGTGCCCGTGGGGGATGACCAGGTCCCACATTTAGAGCTCACCCGTGAAGTTGTTCGCCGGTTTCATCAATTTTTTGGAGACGTATTTGTAGAGCCACAGCCACTCTTAACGAAGGTCCCGAGACTGCCGGGGCTTGACAATAGAAAGATGTCAAAGAGCTATGGCAATACGATTGATTTGTCGGATGATGAACCTACAGTGCGGAAAAAAGTCATGCGAATGTACACTGATCCGAAGCGTGTTCGAGCAGATATCCCCGGTACTGTGGAAGGCAACCCTGTGTTTATTTATCATGACGTTTTTAACTCCGATCTAAGTCAGGTAGAAGATTTCAAAAAGAGATATCGAGCTGGAAAGATCGGTGATGTCGAAGTGAAATCATCATTGGCTGATGCGATCAATATTCATCTGGAACCTATGCGTGAGCGACGAAAAGAAATAATAAGTCAGCCTGGTCGAATACGAGAGATTCTTTATGATGGTTCTGCGAAGGCAAGGCGTCTCGCTCAGGAGACCATGGTTGAAGTGCGAGAGGCCATTAGATTGACGTATGAGTGACATGGCGAATTAGCTCCGACAGTTAATGCATCAGTGCCTTCCAGGACGTAAAATGGCCGACAAAGAACAAGAGGATGACTTGAGGCCGGTATTAGGTGAGCTCGACATTCCGGCTAATTTTGAGTCGATTTTGCCTGATTACCCTGTCAAAGTCGCTGATTTTAATGGTCCACTCGACCTTTTGATTCACCTGATAAAAAAGAACCAAGTCGATATTTATGACATTCCCATAGTGCTCATTACTAACCAATATCTTGGGTATCTTGAATTGATGCGGGAACTTAATCTCGATGTTGCTGGAGAGTTTCTTGTAATGTCCGCGACACTTATTCATATCAAGTCTCGGACGCTCGTTCCAAGGCTTGAAACTGAGTCTGTGGACGACCTTGAAGAAGAAGACCCACGTGATGCTCTTGTGAAAAGGCTTGTAGAGCACCAACGTTTTAAGATGGCCGCAGAGCTACTTCACGAGCGAGAGACAGTCCGTAGTGCGCAATGGACACGTCCAGAAAGTCTTGTTGAAGAGATTTCTGGTGAGCCGTTTGAGCGTGAGCTCGAGGTAGACCTATTTAGTTTGTTGCAGGCTTTTCAGTCCGTACTCAAAAGGTCTCGTGAGTACCCAGCGATTCAATTGCCATCCGAGGTCGTTCCGATTGAAACACGGATTCAGGAACTCGTGGATAAGTTGGCATCCGGAGGGCCTTGTGGGTTCGATGAATTGTTTCCAGACGCTTCGTCGCGCCAACAACTTATTACTACATTTTTGGCCGTACTTGAGATGATTCGTCTTAAACTGATTCGAGTTTTTCAAGAAGGACCATGTGGTCCTATTCGTGTTTATGCTCGGGTAGGTTCTAATGAGGATTCTCGACCGTTTAGGTCATCTAGTCGCGATTAATTTTTGATGAAAAAAATCACAGAACAAAAAGGTGAAGGCTTGTGAGTGCGGACGAAGACCTTCGTGAACTTCAATCAATCATTGAGGCATTGATTTTTGCGTCTCCGGATCCTGTCTCGCTAAAGGTTCTTGTCAAGACAATTGATAGTGAGCCGCCTGAGCATGTTGAGGAAGCTTTGGTTAGTGTTTGTCGGGAATGGAAAGAACGTCCAGGGGGACTACAGCTTGTTGAAGTTGCCGGTGGTTATCAGATCGTTACAAAACCTGAGCTTCACGAATGGGTGCGTCGACTATTCCATGAGCATTCAAAACAAAGGCTATCTATTCCTGCATTAGAGACTCTGGCGGTTGTTGCTTATCGTCAACCAGTAACCGGGCCTGAAATTACTGACATTAGGGGAGTGAATGCTTCGGGTGTACTTGGTACGTTGGTTGAGCGACGTTTAGTAAAGGTTGTTGGGAGAAGGGCAGTCATAGGTCGACCCTTTCTTTATGCGACTACGCGGGAGTTTCTCGATCGCTTTGGCCTTAGCAACCTAGACGATTTACCGAAGGTTGAAGACATGGCTGATGCTCTTGGCATGGATGTTCCAAACATGCTTACGGACGTCTACCCTACCGAGGAAATTCTTCCATTTGAGCCTGAAGCGTCGGCAGAAGAGTCCGAGTCCGATGAAACCAATAACGTACACTGATGATGTTTCAAAAAAAGCTTGGCCTATTCATAGTTCCAGTTTTGTTCGATGAGGAAGATGGCGACGAAAGAATCGCAATCGATTCGTCTCCAAAAAGTTTTGTCGGCGGCAGGTGTCGCTTCGCGGCGTGCGGCTGAAAAGCTTATTGCAGATGGTCGCGTTACGGTAAATGGTTTGACAGTGCGCAGACTGGGTGTTTGTGCGGACCCTCAGAGCGATGATATACGAGTGGATGGTCGACGAGTGGCTCGGCCGGGAAGAAGGCGTTATTTGCTTGTGCATAAACCTCGAGGAGTTGTGACGACACGTCGGGACCCTCAGCATCGGAAAACCGTTCTCGATCTGATTCCTCGGGTAAGTGATTACGTGTATCCGGTAGGCCGCCTAGATTACGAGTCTGAAGGTCTTTTATTGTTAACGAATGATGGTGAGATGGCTTCTCTATTGACTCATCCTAGTCATGGTGTCTCACGAATTTACGAAGTCACTGTTCGGGGTTGTCCGACGGACCAGCAGTTACGAAGAATCGCTAAGGGTATGCGCCTGGATGGGCGGAAGACTGTACCGGCCGAGGTACGCCGTATTAGCAGTGCGCGAATGTCTTTACGCAATGACCGAGCTTGTATAGAGATTGTTCTTCGCGAGGGTAGGAATCGTCAGGTTCGACGGATGTTTCAAAGTATTGGACATCCTGTTATTCGTTTGGTTCGCACAGCTCTCGGGCCGTTACGACTTAGAGGTCTTAAATCAGGTCATTCACGCGATTTATCTACCGAGGAGATCCGGTTGTTACGCAGCGTTCTGATCGAAGTTGTAGCGACTAGTAACAGTTGACGATGCTGTCAAAAACGACGAGCGAATTGGTCATAGCGATTGACGGTCCGTCTGGAGCAGGAAAAGGAACTGTGGCCCGGCGACTTGCCTCATTCTTTAAGTGTCAACATATTGATACGGGTGCTATGTATCGAGCCGTAGCGTGGCGGGCCATGCAAGACGGGTTTTCTCTTGATGATGAAGTAGCTCTAGTGAGTATTGCTAGGAATGCTAGTTTCGATTTTGGTCGGGCAAAGGTCACTATGGATGGGTTCGACGTAACCGATTTAATTAGAACTCCAGAAATAGATGCAGCAGCAGCCAAGGTAGCAAGGTTGTCAACGGTTCGGGCAGCCCTTGTGATAAGACAGCGTGCGTTGGCTGATGGAGGGCGCGTTGTTATGGAGGGAAGAGATATTGGGACGTCTGTGTTTCCGGATGCTAGCGTAAAAATTTATCTTGATGCATCACCAGAAGAAAGAGCCGAGAGACGTGCCCAGGACCCTGCGCATCGATTGCCAACTAATGTTTGTGTGGAGGAAGTAGCGAGTGCTCTCAAAGCGCGAGACCACTTGGATCGAACCAGGCTAGTATCTCCGCTTAAACAGGCCAAAGATGCGGTATTTGTTGATACGACGGGTGTTCCAGTGGATAAGGTGATTAAACAGGTGATTGGAATTGTTAGGCAGAAGTTGGGCTTATTGTAAAGAATTAAGAGGGTTTTGTTTGATGTCTGACGATTATCGATTCGGTGGATTCGACCAATGAGAATGAATGCTTTCGGTTATTTGTTGGCTTCATTGTAAAGTCCTAAGCTAGTAAAATTTGTGACTACTTCCCCTCTCCAAGCCAAGTAGTCCACCGTATACAACCAGTCAGAGTTTATTGCTTGGTGGACTTGTTACGGGACCGCTTTTCCTTGATAAATTTGAAGGAATCTTGCTGTCGGCTGATCTTGAAAATCCGGTCATTATTTTCTGTGACGTCGGAATTCTAAGTGCGGGGTTTTTGTTGTCATTGTGAGCCAGTATAGACATGCTAAAGCAGCCTTTTGATGATTGACCTTGTGTCGTTAAGTAGCATATAGTCTTATGCTTACCGCCAATCTTATAGTTGGTGAACGTGTCGTTATTTTTGACACGAATGGATGTTGCGCGTCCATATTTGAATTATTGAAGGGGCGTTGCGAGGAGGATGGGCAGAGAATGTCAGATGTAAATGATGGGGTAGTTGGAGACGCCTCTGAAACGGTAGCGCCTGGCCCAGCAGGGGCAAAGCCCGCGTTTAATGGCTTTACCGTGCTTGAAAATGAAGAAGAGATCAGAGACCAAGCTGAGCACGCCCGTCTTCTTGAGCTTTACGCTAGTAGTTTCAAGAATATTGCTGAAGGCGAAGTTATTAAGGGGACGGTTTTAAAGGTCTCTGATTCTGAGGTCGTTGTAGACGTGGGTTATAAATCTGAAGGGGTTATCGCTCTTTCTGAGTTTTATGACGAGGCCGGCGAAGCACCTATCCATCCTGGAGATTTAGTTGACGTTCTTCTCGAACGGACGGAAGACCGTGAAGGCCATATCGTGCTGTCGCGCGAAAAGGCCGAGAAAATGAAAATTTGGGATGATGTCGAAAAAGCCTATGCAGATCGAAAAGTTGTTATTGGTCGCGTGATCGAGCGTATCAAAGGCGGATTGGCTGTCGACATTGGAGTGAGAGCGTTTTTACCTGGTTCCCAGATTGATGTTCGGCCGGTTCGAAACCTGGATTCTTTGCGTGGCCAAGAGTTGCGCATGCGAGTCATTAAAGTTAATAAGAAACGAGGGAATATCGTTCTTTCTCGTAAGGTTTTACTTGAGGAAGAAAACGCGGAAAAGAAAAAAGATACTCTTGCGAATCTATCCGAGGGCAAGGTTATGCAGGGTGTTGTCAAGAACATAACGGATTATGGTGCGTTTATCGATCTTGGTGGGATTGACGGCTTGTTGCATGTGACTGATATGTCATGGGGAAGGGCACAGCACCCGAATGAACTACTGAAAGTTAATGAAGATATAGAAGTCGTTGTCCTCAAGTACGACCCTGCCACCGAAAGAGTATCTTTAGGATATAAGCAGCTGCATGATGACCCATGGATCTCTGCTACTGACCGCTATCCTGTGGGCCAACGTCTTTCTGGGAAAGTTGTTAGCCTGACAGACTACGGTGCATTTATTGAACTTGAACCGGGTGTTGAAGGCTTGATTCACGTTTCTGAAATGTCTTGGGGTAAACGAGTTAAGCATCCATCTAAATTGCTTAATGTTGGAGATACAGTCGAGTCGATGGTTCTAGGGGTGGACTCTTCTTCGCGGAGAATTTCACTTGGCCTTAAGCAGACAGAGAGTAATCCTTGGCAAGAACTTGAGGACAAATACCCGGTTGGCACAAAGCTTACAGGGACGGTTCGTAATTTGACTGAATTTGGTGCGTTTGTTGAGATTGATGAAGGTATTGACGGGTTGATCCATATCTCGGATATGTCATGGAGCAAGCGCTTGAAGCACCCGTCAGATGTGTTGGAAAAAGGAGATGAAGTTGAGGCTATGGTTCTCAACATCGATTCAGAGAATCAGCGATTGTCGCTTGGACTGAAGCAATTATCGACAGATATTTGGGATGACTTCTTTTCAAACACGAAAGTCGGTGACGTTGTTGAAGGCAAGATTGTTCGGATAACAAATTTTGGTGCTTTTGTTGAATTGGGTGAAGGTATTGAAGGCTTGATTCACGTTTCAGAGTTTGAGAACCAAGCTAGCAGCGAAGATACAGGACTCAAGGTAGATGAAACTATCAATATGCGCGTTATCAAACTGAGTCCAGAAGATCGAAAAATTGGTCTGAGCATTCGCGCGCTAAGCAGTGACGACTTTGAGACTGATTGGCAGAGTTACGCTGGTAGTGACTCTCCTGAAGTTACTCTTGGTGATCACTTCAAGCAGCAGACGTCGTCTGAATAGTACGTCCTTTAATCTTCGCAAGGGGGGGGGCATGGCTGGAGACAGCATGACGAAAGCAGCGCTTGTCGAAGAGGTCGCTCGGGTGGCTGAGCTGACCAAGAAGCATTCCGAGATTATTGTTGACGCTGTTTTCGAAAGTATCGTCAGTGCTCTTCAACGAGGTGAAAAAATTGAGCTTCGTGGGTTTGGAAGTTTTCGATTACGCCGCCGTGAGCCGCGAAAGGGCCGAAACCCAAAAACGGGTGATCGAGTAGACGTTCCGTCGAAGCGAGTGCCTTACTTTAAGCCAGGTAAAGAATTGAAAGAGCTCATCAATAATAAGAATGTAGAAAATGCCACCGGCTTTGAAAGGAACGTCGATTTAGACAACAGCGATGTTTCTTCGCGTATTGAGCAATCCTCTGTAACATCTGATACTAGTTTTCGGCAGTAGTTAGAGCTCCTCTGCCAAAGAGAAAGCCTTAGGGCGGAGAGGTTCCGATGGAGCGACTTTGGACTCCTTGGAGACTGAAATACGTAACCGGTGTTGCAAGTAATAAGAATGACGACTGTGTTTTCTGTGCCGCCTGCGATGAAGACACAGAGGAACCACTTTTCTTGCACCGCGGAAAACGTGTATTTGTCATCCTTAACAAATATCCTTATAACAACGGTCACCTCATGGTCGTGCCTTTCAGGCACATTGGGAGGATGGCGGATGCGGACTCTGAGGAACTTAGCGAACTTATTAGCTTGGTGCGAATTTCAGAGATGGTTTTGGACGAGGCCTATCACGTTCATGGCGTAAACGTTGGTATGAATCTTGGGCGGTCGGCTGGAGCCGGCATTCCGGGTCATATGCATGTCCATCTTGTTCCTCGGTGGGAGGGAGATACTAACTTTATGTCAGTTGTTGGCAACACACGGGTTGTGCCTGAAAAGCCAGCAGATAGTGTGAGCCGGTTAAGGCCAATCTTTCAAAAGTTAGTCGCTACAGGTTAGTCAAACAAAACATCTTGCTACATGTTTATGGCGGTCAGGAAGAGTTTTTTAACATTTGTTTGGCGATAGTGTGTAGTTGAAGATTTGACGTGCCCTCATAGATTTGTCCTATTTTTGCGTCCCGGTAAAGCTTTTCGACGGGACAGTCTTTTGTGTAACCGACCCCGCCATGGAGTTGTACCGCGAGTGACGCAATACGTTCGGCAACCTGCGACGTGAAAAGTTTCGCCATGGAACCTTCAGTCAGGAATGGTTTGTTACTGTCATGTAAGCGAGCCGCATTGTAAGTCATCAGGCGTGCTGCTTCTAATTCAGTTGCCGCTTGAGCTAGTTGAAACTGGATCGCTTGAAATTCTGCTAGTGTTTTTCCGAATTGTTGTCTTTCCTGTACATACGATAAAGCATGGTCAAGCGCACCTTGGGAGAGTCCAACCATTTGGGCCGAGATTCCGATTCGGCCTTCGTTCAACGTTTCGATAGCCACTTTGTAACCTTCGCCCGGTAACCCCAAAAGATTCGATGCTGGCACACGGCATTCATCGAGAGCAATCTGACAAGTGCTACTAGCTCGAATGCCGAGTTTGTTTTCTTTTTTTCCGATAGAGAGTCCAGGTGTTGACCGCTCGACAAGAAATGCGGAAATACCACGATGTCCTTCGTCGCGATTTTCATTGGCAAAAATGATGAAGATGTCGGCTTCAGAGGCATTGGTGATCCATGCCTTTCGTCCGGTAAGGACGTAACTGTTTCCGTCACGCGTTGCTCGACTGCTTAAAGAGAACGCATCGCTTCCTGAGCCTACCTCCGACAGTGCGTATGCGCCGATCAGTTTCGACGCTAACAGCGGCAAGAACGATTTCTGAATGTCGTCCGAACCCCAGCGCTTAATGGCGTTGATGACAAGAGTGTTTTGTACATCCACCATTACAGCTATCGAGGGGTCGACCCGGGCGAGCTCTTCTACTACGAGGATTGAAAGAAAGAAATACCCATTGGCGCCACCATACTGCTCCGGCACTTCAATTCCCATAAGCCCTAGAGAGAACAGTTGATCAATGAGGCTGCGTGGAATTGCTGCTGATTCGTCCATTTCTCGGACTAATGGAGCAACTTCCTTTTTCGCAAATGTTTGTACATTTGCTCGTAGTAATTGTTCTTCTTCGGATAGGTGTGTTAGCGGTGGAGCATGTAAATGTTCATCAAGCATATGGCACCAGGATCATATTATGCGATGTTATCATTGAGCCTGAGCATCTTCCTGAGTAACTGTATGACTCGACAATGGACCATTATTGGTTTGGCACTGGGCATGCTATTTGTGGCAAATGGAGATGCCAGACAGCAGCAACCAGCCGATCAGAATGTTGAAACCGCTACGACAACACCAGATGATAATGCTATTGAAGACGTTTCGCTTGTGCCAGGTGAGACAGTCGAGAACTCTGACCAGCAGACGCCTATTTTTCGGAGTGGAATCAACTATGTTCGAGTAGATGCCACGGTTACAGACGAAGAAGGCAATCCTGTTTTGGATCTCACAGCTGATGACTTCGAGATTTATGAAGATGGGGTACAGCAAGAGATCGATTCTTTTCAACTTATCCAGGTTGATCAATTACCTTCTTTGGCGGAGGACCCGTTGGTTGAGGTCGGTCGACGAAGGTCTGATCAGGAACGGGCAGCGTCTCAGGCAGATGTTCGCGTATTTGTCATTTTCCTTGATGATTACCATGTACGCCAAGGCAACAGTTTGCGGGCGCGCCAACTGCTTGTGGAATTTCTCGAGAACAGCTTGATACCGACTGATCTCGTTGGAGTCATGTTTCCTCTGATGCCGTTGGAGGCCGTTCGACTGACGCGTAATCATCAAGCTGTAATCGACGCGGTTAATTCGTTTGAAGGTGTCAAATATAGATATTTTGTTCGCAATCAATTTGAGTCGGCCTACAACCATTACCCAACCGAAGTTGTCGAACGTATGAGAAATGATGTTTCATTGTCGGCGCTCAAAGGCCTAATGATTTATCTCGGATCCATGCGTGAGGGACGCAAGTCAGTTTTACTTGTTAGCGAAGGGTACTCCAATTATGTGCCACCTCAGATGCGCGCAATGAATGCGACTACGGGAGTTGATCCGGCTATGAATCCGGCCAGGTATGATCCGTTTGCTGGTAACGATTCGATGGAAGAGGTTGCCTCGTTTTTCCAGCAAGATGAAATTATTAGTGATCTTCGTAGGGTGTTTAGGACAGCAACACGTTTTAATACATCGATTTACACCTTAGATCCTAGAGGCTTGGCAGCTCAAGAATTTGATGTGAGCGATCCAACGATTGCATTTCAGACGAATGCACGTCAGTTACGTCGAACGCAGGATACATTAAGGATTTTGTCAGAGGAGACCGACGGGCGAGCCATCATTAATCAAAATGATTTCGCTCCAGGGCTACAGCAAATGCTGGACGACTCCAATGCTTATTACCTGCTTGGCTACAACTCTACATTGCGGGCGACTGACGGTGAGTTTCATGAGATCGAAGTTCGTGTGGGGAGACCACAGGTCAATTTGCGGGCTCGGAAGGGTTATTGGGCGATTACGGAGCTCGATGTTCAACGTTCATTGAGAGCGGCGAGTGATGAACCTCCTCGGGCGGTTGATGTTGCACTGGGTACGTTGTCAGAACAACGCAGAGGGCAGTTGGTTAGAACTTGGTTTGGAAGTTCCCGGGCTGACAATGGAAAGACTCGCATAAGGTTTGTATGGGAACCGGTGTCAGAAAGAGGGCGGCGAGGTGCTCAGGCATCTAGAATTTTGGTTACAGCGATGGGAGATAACGGTGGCGCGTATTTTCGTGGGCGTGTTCCTGAGTCGGTAGGGCCAGGCCGCGGTACGACGAGAGACAGAGTAAGCAGTTCTTCTGCGGGGGCGTCTATAGAGTTTGAGGCCGACCCTGGAGTGATGCAGGTCAGTCTGGCGATTGAAGGTGAATCTGGAGAGGTCCTCGATCGGGACCGTGATGAAATTTCGGTTCCTGATTTTACGACACCTGAGATCGTGTTTAGTACGCCGTTCTTTGTACGTGCCCGGAATGCATTGGAATATCGGCAAATATCAGGAGACTGGACGATCTCGCCGACTGCGTCGCGAAGTTTCCGTCGAACGGATTATCTACTCGTTCGGTTTAATGCTTATGCAGCGGGTGGTGTGGTGCCAGAAGTTCGTGCTCGATTATTGAATCGGCTTGGTGATGAGATGTTTCCGTTGACGCTGAGGTCGGCATCCGATGAGCAGCCATACCAGGTTGAGTTCCTTCCTTCGTTTCTTGCTCCTGGCGAATACCTCATCGAATTGGTGGCTGAAACCCCAGAGAGTGAGGCCTCAGAGCTTCTAGCGTTTCGCTTGGGTGCCTAAATTACGTGAATGGGGTTTTCAAAGAACGACAACAGCGCTGCTGGTCTTGGTGTAGAAGCGTCTGAAGACACTGATCGCAAGTGTTTCTATGACGAAAATGACCTCTCTGAGATTACATATTCTGATGCTCTCAATGATCCTGGGCTATTTCCATTTACCCGCGGCATTCACGCCACTGGTTATGGCGAAAAGCTTTGGACAATGCGGCAGTTTTCTGGTTTTGGAACACCAGAGGAGACGAATCGTCGTTACCACGATTTATTGAGCGCAGGTGGGACAGGTCTGAGTGTTGCGTTTGATTTACCCACATTAATGGGGCGAGATCCTGACCATGCTCTTTCAGGTGGAGAGATCGGAAGGTGTGGTGTCAGCGTGTCAAATGTGGCCGACATGCGGAGATTGTTCAAAGATATTTCACTTGATCAGATAACGACCTCAATGACGATTAACTCGCCGGCTGCAATGCTGATGGCAATGTATCTCGTTGTCGCAGAAGAACAAGGCGCTGACTGGTCGAAACTATCCGGAACTATTCAAAACGACATTCTTAAAGAATATATTGCCCAGAAAGAATACATATACCCACCTGGTCCTTCGATGCGCCTTGTAACGGATGTTGTTGCGTTTTGCGAGGAGCATGTACCTCGCTGGAATACGATCTCTGTGAGTGGCTATCACATTAGGGAGGCTGGGGCGACAGCAGCTCAAGAACTTGCCTTCACTTTAAGTGACGGAGTGGAATACGTCCAACATGCCCTTGACTCAGGGCTTAATGTTGACCAGGTGGCTCCGCGCATTTCTTTTTTCTTCAATGCGCACAATAACTTTTTTGAGGAGATTGCGAAGTTTCGAGTAGCTCGAAAATTGTGGGCTGTAACTATGCGCGATAAGTTTGGTGCTAGAGATGAACGATCGAAAAAATTACGTTTTCACGCGCAAACGTCAGGGGTGACACTCACTGCACAGCAGCCGTACAACAATGTTGTTCGAACAACCCTGCAGGCTTTAGCAGCTGTTTTGGGTGGGGTGAATTCATTGCATATCAATGCACTTGACGAGGCACTCGCGCTTCCGACTCGTGAAGCAGCATTGTTGGCGTTACGCACGCAGCAAGTTCTTGCTTGTGAGACTGGTATTCCTTCCGTAATCGATCCACTTGGAGGTTCTTACTATATGGAAAGCTTGACAAGCGAGTTAGAGTCCACGGTTTCTTCTTATTTTGGTGAGATTGATCGGCGTGGTGGTATGGTGGCGGCAATTGAAAGCGGTTTTCCTCAGCGAGAGATTGCAAATAGTGCTTATCAAGAGCAACAAGCGTTCGAACGCGGTGATTCTCGGATAGTGGGTGTTAACGAGTATATTGACGGAGCGCCTGTAGCAGTCCCGACACTATCAATCGATGATAAGGTGGCGATTCAACAGCTTGAGCAGATTGAAGCTATTCGAAGATCACGAAATGAAACAGAAGTTTGTCGTGCACTTGAGGCTTTGGATAGGGCAGCAAAAGGGTCAGATAATCTAATGCCCTTTATTATGGAGTCTGTGCGCGCAGAGGCCACACTTGGCGAAATGTGTGACGTGCTTCGAAATGTTTGGGGGGAATATGAAGAGTCTCCTTCACTGTAGCTGTGTGTTACTTTTTGTCGATCGAAACTTGGTTATTGAGGAGGCTATGTGCGACGAATAAGGGTCATTATCGCAAAGCCAGGACTTGACGGCCATGATCGTGGCGCAAAGGTGATTGCTCGATCTTTGCGAGATGCTGGTATGGAGGTTATTTATACGGGGCTTCGTCAGACACCAGAGCAAATTGTTGAAGCAGCGTTGCAAGAAGACGCCGATGTGATCGGTTTGTCGATTTTGTCTGGCGCTCACAATCATATTTGTCCTCGACTTATGACGTTATTAGAAGAAAAAGAGCTAAAAGACATCCTGGTGGTCCTGGGTGGCATCATTCCGGATGCCGACTTACCTGGACTTGGGGAAATAGGAATTAAGGGTGTGTTTCAGCCCGGTACACCTATGCAGTCTATTGTTGATTACATTCATACGAATGTAAGACAGGAGCAACAGGATTAATGACTGCTTGACTGTCGATGAGTAGACCAGTAGCCTCCGCCAATGCCTCATAAGCTGTTGCTTGTAGATGACAGCGTTACCATTCAGCGCGTCGTTCAACTTACATTCGTCGATGAAGATGTCGAGGTTGTGACTGTTGGAGATGGCTCTCGGGTTTTTGATGCTATTCGGGAAGAAATGCCAGATGTCATTTTGGTTGATGTGAATATGCCTCACAAGAATGGATATGAAGTGACCGCGTTTGTTAAATCAGAACCAACGCATGACGTTCCTGTTGTCTTGCTCACGGGAGCGTTTGATCCGGTGAATGAAGTTCGAGCTAAGGAAGTAGGGTGTGATGGTGTGATTGTTAAACCGTTCGAACCGAAGCAACTAATTGAAAAAGTAAGAGAACTGTTGAATGGCATGGATGAAACTGAGTCGTCTCAGTTAGTTGAACCAGTGCCTACGGACGACGCCCTTGTGTCCTCAAGCATTCTTTCCCAAAGAGATGAGGCTAATTCGGTTCTTGCAAAAGCGTTTAGGAATTATTTAGCAGAAGACCAAAACGGTCAGTCGGTAGTTACTTCTAGAAGTGAACTAGATCATCCAGAAACATTGGTTACAGACGAAATGCTAGAGACCCTTTGCACTCAGGTTGTATCAAAAATGACAGATTCTATTGTTCGAGACATAACTGCGGATGTTGTATCTGAGGTCGCGGAACGACTGGTTCGTGCCGAGATTGCTCGAATGAAATTCACAGTAGGCTAGAAACGCCGGTTACGTTCGGCTATAGCTGCGCGTGCCGTTGAATTGGTTTTCCTTCCCGTCCTGATACGATCTCACAATATGCGTGATTTACCCAAGGTGTTTGAACACTCGACGGTTGATCCCAAATGGTATGCCTATTGGGAAAAACTGGGTGCTTTTCGAGCGGATCCTAAGTCAGGGCGTCCGCCATTCAGTATGGTGTTGCCACCTCCGAATGTAACAGGGTGGCTTCACATTGGGCATGCACTTAATCAAACGATTCCAGATGTATTGGCACGTTGGAAGCGTATGTGTGGGTTTGATGTGTTGTGGTTACCTGGAACGGATCATGCGGGAATTGCGACACAAAACGTCGTGGAAAAACAACTTGCAAAGGAAGGAAAAACACGTCATGACCTTGGTCGTGAGGCGTTTGAAGCCCGCGTGTGGAGTTGGGTGGAAAAGAGTCACAGTACGATTACGAGTCAGATGCGAAAACTTGGATCGTCAGTAGATTGGTCTCGTGAGCGATTCACGCTGGACGATGATTTATCGAAGGCCGTTCGACGTGTGTTCGTATCTTTGTATAACGAAGGCCGCATTTATCGTGGTACCTATCTTGTAAGTTGGTGTCCTCGGTGCCGAACCGCGTTGTCTGATCTTGAAGTTGTTCACCGGGCGACGAATGGTTCGCTATATTACCTTCGGTACCCCTATTCTGAGGGAGAAGGCTACGTTCTTGTTGCGACTACTCGTCCTGAAACGATGTTAGGCGACACGGCTGTAGCTGTGCATCCGGACGATGAGCGTTACAGTAGTCTTATCGGAAAAAACGTCCGATTGCCTCTGGTCGGACGAGACGTTCCTGTTATTGCTGATAGTTTTGTCGAGCAAGAATTTGGGACCGGCGCTGTGAAGGTGACTCCTGCTCATGATCCGAATGATTTTGAAATGGGAAAGCGCCATAACCTGCCTCAAATTTCCGTCATTGATGAGGACGGAAGGATGTCGAAAGATGCTCTGTTATATGCAGGACAAGATCGATTTACCGCACGAAAGGAAATTGTTGCTGCACTTGAAGTTGAAGGATTCCTTGAGCAAGTCAAGGACCATGAGCATGCTGTCGGACATTGCGAGCGGTGTGGGACTGTTGTTGAACCTCTTCTTTCGAAACAATGGTTCGTGAAAATTGAATCGTTGGCCGACCGGGCAGTTGATGCGGTTTCGGAAGGCGATACGAATTTTCTACCTGACAACTGGACCAAGACCTATAACGAATGGATGACCAACATTCACGACTGGTGCATTTCGCGTCAGCTATGGTGGGGACATCGAATTCCTGCGTGGTACTGCGATGCCTGCGGGGAAATCGTCGTTTCAGAATCGAATCCAAATACCTGTTCGTGTGGTGGGGCGCTTCGGCAAGAAACGGATGTTCTCGATACTTGGTTTAGCTCTGGCCTGTGGCCATTTAGCACCCTTGGTTGGCCGAATGATACGGAAGACCTTCGTCGCTATTACCCGACGACTGTACTCATCACTGCCCACGACATTATTTTCTTCTGGGTCGCTCGCATGATGATGCTTGGGTTGTGGTTTCAGCAGGAAGTTCCATTCCGTTCGGTTTACATTACGTCGTTGGTGCGGGATGAACACGGACAAAAAATGAGCAAGTCGAAGGGCAATGTAGTTGATCCTCTCGAATTGATGGACGATATTGGAGCTGATGCATTTCGATTCACTCTTGCCGCATTAGCGACTCCCGGCATGGACATTTCGTTGTCCGAGGGGCGGCTACGTGCCTACCGACAATTCATTAATAAGCTTTGGAACGTTTCTCGCTTCGTACTGATGAATATTCCTGAGTCAATGGTCGAACGTCCGGAAGTACAAGAAACCGAATCTTTGGATTTAATACACCGGTGGATATTGCATCGTTGCAGCCAGCTCGCCAAAGAACTTGACGATGCACTCACTAATTTTCGATTCGATGTCGGTGCAGACCGTCTTTATCATTTTGTTTGGCATGAATATGCGGATTGGTACATCGAGCTGATTAAGCCTGAGCTTCGGGATGAAACTAGACCACATCACTTAGCTGTTCTTTTAGAGGTTCATGATCGGATACTTCGGATGTTGCATCCATTTGTCCCGTTCGTAACCGAAGAAATTTGGCAGGCTCTGCCTCGACAGTCAGAAGAGGTGGCCCTTTCCGATGGCTCAGATCGAACAATCACGCTTGCTCGGTTTCCGAAGCCAGTCGAAGATTGGAATGATTCTTCATCTGTTACTACTATGGAATTGATTAAAGAGGTTGTTACTTCAATTCGTACTGTTCGCTCTGAATGGGGTGTTACGCCATCTCAAAAGATTGCAGTGTTTGTACAGGGAGCGTCGCCAGAAGTGATTACTACGCTAGAGAATAACCTGGATTACGTGGTGAGGCTGGCAGGCGTAGATACGGTTGAATTTGACCGAAGCATTGTTTTCACTCCGGATACCGTGAGGCGTGTTGTTCAAGATTTTGAAGTCCACATCCCACTGGCTGGAATTGTGGATCTCGAGAAGGAAAAAGAGCGTGTTTCCCGCGAGTTAGAAAAAATTATCCAACAGCGACGTGGATTTCAAAAACGACTATCGAACGAGTCATTTCTATCTCGTGCTGATCCAGAGGTTGTTCGTGAGACTCGTGAAAAAGAAGTTGCGCTAGGCCAACGACAGGAAAAGCTCGAACTAATTCTTGAGGAACTCAGCTCGTCATGACAGTTTCTCTTGAAGCCCTTGATGTTGCACTTTATAGCGATATTGTACGCACTGCGATTTCTGAAGATCTTGGGCAAGGAGATCGGACGACAGATGCAACGATTGAAACTGATCAGATAGGTTATGCAGAGCTACGTGCAAAAGAGTGGTGCGTGTTGGCCGGGTTGGATGTCGCCCTTGAAGTATTTCGCCAAATTGAGCCCGAAGTCATTGTCGTTAACAAAATACTGGATGGTCACGAGTGTGACTCAGGCGATGTGGTAGTTGCACTGGAGGGGAAAGCCCACGCTTTGTTGAAGGCTGAGCGAACCGCTCTTAATTTTCTTCAACGATTGACAGGGATTGCAACTATCGCTCGTCGCTATGTCAAAGCTGCTGCCGGACGGACTGTTATTCTTGATACCCGGAAGACAATCCCGATGTTTCGGTCTCTCGAGAAATATGCGGTACGGGCCGGCGGTGCTACTAATCACCGCTTTTCACTTAATGATGGTCTGTTGATTAAGGACAACCATGTTCGTTTGGCTGGTTCCATTTCAAAGGCGGTTCGCCGAGCTAAGACGAGGCGGACAGATATGGTGATTGAAATTGAAGCGCAGAACCTGGCAGAAGTTGACGAAGCATTGGATTCAGGTGTTGATATCGTCCTACTGGACAATATGGCACTCGATGAAATGCGGGAAGCGATTGAACGTTGCAGGGGACGTGCCAGGACCGAGATTTCTGGAGGCGTTACCCTTAATCGAATTGATTCCTTAGCTGCGCTCCAGCCGACGTATATTTCCGTTGGCTCTCTTACTCACTCGGCTGCGGCGATTGACATGAGTTTGGATATAAGGCCTGTGCCTTGACTGCGTTACTTCCTCATGATTTAGCCGTAGCATGTGCAGCTCGCACGGAGCTTGACACATGCACATTTAAATATCTGGATGTTACGACATCCACGAACGATTACGCAGTCACACTCGCAAAGTCTGGCGCAGTCGACGGAACCACGATTTTTGCCGGTAGCCAAACCTCAGGCCGTGGTCGAAGGGGACACACTTGGCATTCTCCATCAGATGTTGGCTTGTATATGTCAGTTATTCTTAGGGGTAAGACGCCTCCGGTCATTACACTGCTGGCGGGTGTGGTGGTTGCCGATTCCATCAATAGCCAATTGGACCTATCCGTTGAACTCAAATGGCCGAATGATGTGCTGATCGCCGACCGGTGTGGTGCGACTGACTGTAAATCTCTAAAAGTAGCTGGCATTTTGGCTGAGAGTTTGCCGGTTGAGGCTGGCGAGGGTCTTGTACTAGGATTTGGTATAAACATTGGAGAGCAGAGTTTTCCTCCTGACCTAGAAAACGTAGCGACGTCTTTGGAGACGGTGTCCGGACAGCCGATTATGCGTGGGATCCTGTGTGCTGAAATTCTTGTTCAGTTAATTAACTGGCGGGTCTCTGTTGAGACGTTTGGGTCTGACCGAGTGCTTAGTCGTTGGCGTGATCTATCTCCGTCTAGCTGCGGAGCAACGGTGTCATGGGCAGTGCAAGGGATACGTTGCCGAGGTGTTACTGCCGGGATTGATGATTCGGGTGCACTACTCGTGGATTGTGAGGGTAGACGCGAGCGCATTGTTGGTGGTGAGGTTACGTGGGAGTTTTAACGAAACAATGAGTCTATTGGCTATCGACGTTGGAAATACGAACATTGTATTGGGCATCTTTAGCGGCGAGACACTTCAAGTTAGTTGGCGGTTAACTACGTTACCAGGTCGAACCGTTGATGAATTGTGGTTGCTGGTTAGTCGGCTTTTCTCTGAAAAAAGCATTCCGCGTGACGATATTGAAGGTGTTGTGTTGGCGTCGGTGGTTCCAGAGTTGACCCCGACCGTTTCAAAGATGGTCAAAATTGGTTTTAAGAAATCAGTTCTTGTGGTTGATGCTGGTAACACGGGACTTACGGTTCGTTATGAGAATCCTGTGGAAGTTGGAGCCGATCGTTTAGTTAATAGTGTTGCTGCGCTCAAATTGTTTGGTCAATCACCTAGGCCAATAATAGTTGTCGATTTTGGTACGGCAACAACGTTTGATGTGATTTCTAGCAGTGGAGAATATGATGGAGGTGTTATTTGCCCTGGTGTCGATATTTCTGCTGAGGCGTTGTTTAACCGCGCAGCTCGTTTGCCTATGGTCTCGGTCAGAAAACCCGATACAGTGATTGGTCGGACGACGATATCTTCGATGCAGTCTGGCTTGTTTTATGGTTATGTGTCCATGGTTGAAGGTATTTTGGACCGACTAAAAAATGAACTCCAGAATGATCAAAAGGTATGGTGCGTTGCAACGGGTGGATTAGCAAGCGCCGTGGCATCAGAGACTACTCGGATTGACAAAGTTTGCGATGAACTTACACTTATCGGTCTTCGGTGTGTATGGGAATATAACCGTTGGATACAGGCGAATACTGTCGTGCGGTCGAGTCATTTCTTTGTCGTAAAAACGACGGGCATCTTATTCGGGTGGTTGGCCCAGCTTTTGAAATGGTGTGTGGCTGGAAGAGAACTGGTATCCCACTAAGCATTATTGAACGAGCGATAGAGAAAAGATACCTTCGCTATTTGGCTGATGGGTCAAGGCGTCGACCTCTACGGATCGAATTTTGTGAAAGAGATGTGCTTGAATTGTTTGATCAATGGCGTCGGGCGGTTGGAGCTCCTCATGCGGCAGATCAGCGTGCCCGCATGGCCCTGTTTGAGTCTAAATCTGAGCCTAATGCCGAGGAACGTAGTCCGCGAACTGCACTGGAGACACACCTTGATAATGTCATTCAACGATTAGAGTTTTGGTCGGAGAAGCGTCCGATTACCTCTACTGACACTGAACTATCTCAGCAAATATTCAAGGCGTTGGAGTTTTTACGTGTTTGCCGTAAGTCGGTCAAAGATTTACGCGGAAATGCGCGGCAAGAAGTGATTGTAAGATTAAAACTATATGACGAAGAATTGCTGGCAAGTATTCGTGCGTCGGCAGATCAAACATTAATTCAAAGGCTAGGGTCTGAGGCAAGGGCTTCTCTTGAGCCTTTTCGTTCTCGAATGGCTTCTGAACCATACGAGAACGCGGTCACTATAGCGACCGATAGACTTCTAGTAAATCATTTTCGGCTTCCTTCTTTGTCTCTCGACTGAGCCTACTAGCGTAAATGCTGGTGTCCGTTACAGTCTGAAACTACATTCGACTCGGTGCTTCGCAACCCATTAAATGGAGTACTTGCTTCAATTGTCGTTGACAATAGATTACGGCGATGGCTCGCCATAATCTGACGGCACGGTCTGTTTCGGCAATAACAGGACACCGGTGATAAAAGGCATTGAATGATTGTGCAAGCGAAAAAGCGTATTTAGCGAGAACAGATAACTCCAGACTCCGGGCTGCTTGGTCAGCGATGTCATCAAGGCGTGAGGCTTCAAAGAGTAGTTGCCAGATTTCAGAGGATGGTTGAGTAAGAGCGTTGTCGATAAGGGTTGGCATTTCATCGAGTATGGCTGCTTCTGAGCAATGTTGTTGCTCTTCAAGTTTTCGTAGAATGTTGTTGGCGCGTACGATTGCGTACTGTACGTACGGGCCGCTTTCGCCTTCAAAACTCATCGCCTCAGCAATGTCAAATGCGATGAGTTTTCCTCTTGAATATTTGATCATGAAGTAACGCACAGCAGCGACGGCTATAGCTGTCGAAATTCGTTTGGCCTCTGGCGAGTTCTGTGTGAGGTCGCTATGTCGAGCGACCACCTCTTTTTGAGCCGCTTGGACTAGTAGGTCTATCAGGTCATCAGCTTTGACACCTAAGCCTTTCCGGCCTGAAACTTCGACAAACGGTTTCGAATTGTCTTCGTTATCAGAATGTCCGAGCGTTCGTGCCGTGGTATGTGAGAGGGCTACCATTTCGTATGAGACGTGAACTGAACGTTTTGCTTCATCAACATGTTTGATAGCGATCAGGGCTTGTTGGAGCAATTGTTGTAGATATGATTGTCGTGTATCGATGACGTTATAGACAGCATCCGCGTGGCCAAAGGCTACTGTCTCACCAAGTGAACTTGACGTGGAGGTCGGTGTTGATGTGGTTGACCAGCAGTCACGACCTGAGGTTTGCGCGCCATGTTTTTCATAGTGAAAATCTTTATTCAGAATTCCGAATTTCCAGAATTGATAGGCGATGTCTTTTCCCACATAGGTGACCGTTCCGTTTGATCGAACGATTACTTTTGTACGTGACTTTGGCCCTGCGCTATCATTGCCTGAGTTGGTTTCATCAGTAGCAATCTCGCTAGAGCCACTACCTGTAATAGGCATCACCCAACATCCTTTTTGCGGACCATTGGTCTCCAAATAGACGGCATCAGCGGTCTTCAGTATTTCAAAAGCTAGAGACCAAAAATGTAACTGAAGGATGTCGCTTTCCCAGCTGAGTAAATCGTAGTCGACGTTCAGTCGAGCCATTGTGGCGAGGTGGCAGTTGACGATGCTATGAGCAATTAGCTTTCCCAGCTGAGCTGTTTCATTTGATCCGCATTCAAGGGCATGAAGCGTAGTTGCGCGATATTGGAGTCTCGATTCATCTTTTTCATACCAGTCAGTCACGCGCGCATAAAGATCCCAGCAGTAATAATCGAAGCGGGGTTGCTCACTCAAATGTTTTACTTGTGCGGCTGTGGCTTTATCGAGTTGTTGGAATCCAACGATTACGTCCGCAACCTGGACACCGGTGTCATCGATGTAGTTTTGCACCTCCACCTGATTGCCAAGAAACCGTAATACTCGCGCAAGAGTGTCTCCCAAGGCCGCATTCCTTAAGTGTCCGATGTGGGCCGCTTTATTGGGATTGATGGCAGTATGTTCGACGATTGCTTTGGAAGTGTTTTCAGGGGCTTGTGTGTTGTTAGAGGCCAGGATCTGGCGTGTGAAGACAACACGGTCAAGAAATATGTTGACGTAGCCGTTGGGAGCGGCCTCGGCATGACTGATTCCCTCAATCGGTCCGATGGATTCAACAATTTCATTTGCGATCGCTCGTGGTGCCTTGCGGAGCGTCCGAGCAAGTTCAAATGCAACGGTGACACCCAAGTCTCCCATCGTTCGCTTGGGAGGGTATTGAATATTGATAGCTGGCGTATCTGCCGGGCGAAGGTCGTAAAGCTCGGCCAGAACTTCTTGAATGCGGCTCCGTAGTGTGTTTTGAATAGGAAGAATCATAAGGCGTGATAGGCAGCTAGCGAGAGAGCGCGAGCGTAATCTGCTGGAGTATTGACGTTCAAAAACATACTGCCGCTTCTGTCGAACTTCCTTATTTTATCTTCGCTGACTTCGCAATGAGGTATATCAGACAATAAGTTTGTGATTTTGAGGGAATGTTTCTCTATTTGGGTGGCGATTATATCGGCACAGCCTCGATGATATGAGGCACAAAGAGGTTGATAGCCGTCTGCTGTACGAGGTATTGCGATGTCTGCACGTTGTCCTTGCTCAAGAAGATATCGAAGAAAATCGCTATTTAGAAATGGCATGTCGCCAGCGATGATTAGTAGTTGGTTGGATTCGCAATGTGACAGTGCGGTGTGAACGCCTCCAATTGGGCCCAGGTTCGCCTGGATGTCCCGAATCACCGGCACGTTACAGGTTTCGTACTGTTTTTGTTCATTGGCTACCAAGAAAACATTGTCTACTACTGTTGCTAATACATTGAGTAAATGGTCCACAATACGTCGATTGCCAAGAGGGAGTAGTGGCTTTTGATACCCGTTAAACCGGCGGGCCTGTCCTCCGGCTAAGATGGCGGCCGTCGACATTCGCGTCGCTAACCTTAACAAATATTTGTCGTAGATTGGATGTTGTTCATTTCGTAATGTGCCTTATGTTTATTAAGAGATAGCGATACAAATGACTTTTTCTGGTTGAGTCTGGTCTGGGTGCGTTGACACGGTCAATGCACTCAGCTAACGTGAGTTGAACACCAATCACAGACCATGTTGGTCACGCACCTACGTTGTCGTCTAAGGTCATTTCTGAGATTCCTTCCTACAGTAGGGTTTTGGTTTATGGCCGTATTTTCTGTTGCGGCGTTGTATGCCGAACAGCAGGTACCGCAAGAGCGAGATATCGTTCTAGTCGCTGACGTGGATGCGCTTATTCATCCAGTGTCCGCGGAATATATTGCTCAATCACTCGATCGGGCGGAAGACGAGGAAGCCAATTTAGTGGTTTTGATGTTAAAAACGCCAGGTGGTCTCGTCGATTCGACGCGAGAAATTAACACCAGTATTATCGAATCGAAAACCCCTGTTGTAGTGTATGTCGGTCCCAGTGGGACACGTGCGGCGTCGGCCGGATTCTTAATTACCATTGCTGCTGATGTTGCGGCTATGGCTCCGGGTACACACATCGGCGCGGCGCATCCTGTTTCTGGCACAGGCGAGGCGATGGATGACACCGCTGCTCAAAAGGCGGCATCTGATGTTGCTGCTTATGCACGGTCTTTAGCTAGTCAGCGCGCACGTAATATTAGCCTCTCAGAAGAGGCTGTTACGGAGAGTCGTTCCTTTACGGAAGACGAAGCCTTTGCGGCCGATCCGCCGTTGATTGATTTGATCGCATCAGACCTTGATGATCTACTAGAGCAGCTTGACCAAAAGCAAGTACGGCGATGGAACGGTGATATTCAGACGCTGCATACCAAAGAAGCGGCAATCGTTCTGACTGAAATGACGTGGCGCCAGCAGCTACTAAGTGCAATTGCGCATCCTCAGGTCGCCGTTCTATTGTTTAGTTTGGGAAGTCTAGGGTTGACTATTGAGCTGTGGAACCCGGGCGCAATAGTGCCAGGTGTTGTCGGTGGACTCTGTCTTCTTCTTGCTTTTTTCGCTTTTCAGATTCTTCCTATCAATTACGTTGGGTTGTTGCTGATTATTTTTGGGTTACTGCTGCTTATCCTTGAAATGTTTACTCCGACATTTGGCTTGCTAGCTACTGGCGGTATCGCAAGCATGGTGATGGGCGCCGTTATGTTGGTAGATTCTTCAGCACCTGAACTGCAGTTAGGCTGGCCCTTCATACTGTCGTCAATGCTGATGCTTGGTTTGATCGTTACTGGGTTGGCGCGACTGGGGATTCGTGCCCAGCGAACAACTCCTGTGACCGGGATTGCAGGAATGATTGATCAGATTG